>Ga0208158_1000041_pt1 | contig 84275 bp, 78 predicted proteins | sample 8_EtaG_FD_184081 | JGI IMG/M metagenome (GOLD analysis project Ga0208158, IMG submission 184081) | Marine viral communities from the Subarctic Pacific Ocean - 8_ETSP_OMZ_AT15162 metaG (SPAdes) (version 2) | ecosystem: Environmental > Aquatic > Marine > Oceanic | place: Pacific Ocean | collected...
TTGCTGAACACCAGCACCCGGTCGGCCAGATATAGCGCTTCGTCTACATCATGTGTAACCAGCACCACCGTAGGGCGTTCTTCCTCGATCAGATCCTTCAAAACACTTTGCAGTGTCATTCGTGTTAACGCATCGAGTGCACCGAAGGGTTCATCCAGCAGCAGCACTTGGGGCCGGGCGATGAAAGCCCGGGCCAGTGCACAACGCTGCCGCATACCGCCAGACACCTGATGCGGGTAGTAGTGCTCAAAGCCTGCTAGCTCTACCTTTGTCAGCCATTTCTGAGCTTCGGCGAGCGCAGCTTGCTTTGGCGTGTTCTGAAACTCCAATGCCAAAGCCACGTTTCCGGCCAGTGTCAGCCAGGGGTATAGAGCGTGTTCCTGGAATACCAGCGTGCGCTCGGGTGATGGTTTTTCAATGCGTTTGCCGCCAGCGGTCAAGGTGCCGGTAGATGGCGTTTGAAGGCCTGCGAGCATATGCAATAACGTGGATTTCCCACAGCCGGATGGCCCGAGAAGAGCAACAATTTCGCCGGTTTTAATTGTCGTGCCGAAGTGCTCAATGACCTTGAGATCACCAAACGACTTGGTTACGTCGCTGAAAGTCAGTTCCATATAGCTCACCGGTATATTCATATATACTATAAATGCATAAATAATCTATATCTTATTACTAAATAGAGAATCAAAAAAGTGTTTTCCCTACTTTATTCTGAATAGGGGTTTGAAGAGGTAAGCCATGGCTAAAAAAGTACGGGGATTGAGTCGGGCGGGGTTGGCATAGTGAGCAGCAGGCAGACGGGGCCTGGCTGCGAGGCGAGGGCGCCTCGAAAGACGCCCTCGTAATAACGTGATTTAGTCCTTGGCAGGTCTTTCAACCACTTTACGTTTGCCCTTGGCACATCGCGACAGCGCCTTTAGGCCCTCTTCATCAAAGGCATCTACCCGGATTACGTCGTATAGAGCGGTGAGTGCTTCCTCAAGTTTCTCGCACTCATCTGCTCTCACAACGCCTTCTGCGCAGGCCCAGTCCACCAGTTTTTTGCGCTCATGGCCCATCAATAACGAAATGCCGTCCAGATCGTCTTCATCACGATTGCGAACAGCATCGTGCAGGCGGCTGCGCATTTCGGCGGTTTCGTTTGCCAGTTTGTAGGCATTCAAAACACGGCCAAGAGGGTCATCCGGGTCCATGGTGGTGTAAGCACCACGGCTGACTCGCTGGCGTAGTGGCGTGTCTTTGACAATGCTGGCCGCCACGCGGGTGCCCAGCTTGTCATCCGGCCCGTTGAGGCCAGTTGCACCCAGCGGGAACACCAGCAGGCGCAACGGCCAGCGCAGGGCAGGTACCGGGAAGTTGATAATCGCCTCACGCATGGAGTGCTGCAAATCCCGCAGGCAGGATTGCAGGCACCAGTCCACCAGCGGGCGCTGGTCACTTGGGTAGCCTTCTTCATGCCACTGTTTGATAACCGCTGAGGCGTAATACAGTTGTACGAGACTGTCTGCCATTCGCCCGGAGAGGCGTTGTTTGGCTTTGAGGCCACCGCCTACAGAAAGCAGAGTGACATCGGTCATCAGCGCAAACCCTGCCGAGAAGCGGGCAAGTTGGCGGTAAGAAGACTTGATATTGCCTTGTCTTGGTACCGATTCCAGCAGCCCGCCGGTCAGGCCCAGAACCAGTGCCCGCAGAGCGTTTCGCGTGGTGTGGGCCAGGTGCCGGTAGAAGATGCCATCGAACTTCTTTGTGGCCTGGTCTTCGTCTTCCATGCCAGCGGCGGCAATTTCGTCAACAATAAACGGGTGGCAGCGGATGGCGCCTTGGCCGAAGACCATCAGGCTGCGGGTCAGAATGTTTGCGCCTTCCACCGTAATGCCAATGGGCACAGCATTGTAGGCGCGGGCCATGAAGTTGCGGGGGCCGGTAATGACGCCGCGGCCTGCTACCACATCCATGGCGTGGTTGATCACTATGCGCATCAGGTCGGTGTTGCGGTATTTCAGCAGCGCTGAAGGCACAGCCGGCCTTACGCCTCTGTCCAGCATGCCGGCGGTCAACAAGCGTGCTGCATCCATCATGTAAGTGTAGCCGGCGATAGGTTCCAGGGCTTCCTGCACACCTTCAAACTGGCTAATGGAGCGGCCAAACTGTTCGCGAGTATAGGCGTAGGAGCCGGTCGCCAGGCTGGCAACCTTGCCTGCGCCTGTGCCCAGTGCGGGCAGAGAAATAGAACGGCCGATAGACAGGCATTCCAGTAGCATGGTCCAGCCCTTACCGAGCATGTCCTGGCCGCCAATAACCTGATCCATTGGGATAAACACTTCGGTGCCCCATGTGGGCCCGTTCATGAACACGGTGTTCATGGGCAGGTGCCTTGCACCCGCGTGTACACCCTCGGTTTCCCGGGGGACCAGAACGCAGGTCACGCCTATTTCGGCATTGTCACCCAGCAGGTTTTCCGGGTCGTAAACCTTGATCGCCAAGCCAATTAGCGTAGCGACGGGGGCGAGTGTGATATAGCGTTTGTTCCAGGTTACTTTTAACCCCAGCACTTCTTCGCCGTTCCATTGGCCTTTGCACACAATACCCTTATCGGGAATGGCGCCCGCATCGGAGCCAGCGACAGGAGAGGTCAGGGCAAAGCAGGGAATTTCCTCACCACCGGACAGCCTTGGCAGGTAGTGTTTTTTCTGTTCGTCAGTACCGTAATGCATCAGCAACTCACCTGGGCCGAGGGAGTTGGGTACCATTACGGTGACGGCTGCAGACACGCTGCGGGTGGAAATCTTCATTACGATTTCGGAGTGGGCGGTGTTGGAGAAACCCATGCCGCCGTCTTCTTTCGGAATCACCAGGCCGAAAAACCCGTTCTCACGGATAAATTTCCAGGCTTTCTCCGGCAGGTCATAGTGTTCGTGGGTAATCTTCCAGTCATCAAGCATGGCGCAGAGTTTTTCCACCGGGCCATCGAGAAACGCTTGCTCTTCGGCGGACAGGTGCGCGGGTTTTGCATCCAGAAGCTTTGACCATTTCGGCTTGCCGGAAAACAGCTCGCCATCCCAGTCCACAGAGCCGGACTTGAGGGCTTCTTCTTCGGTTGAAGAGAGCTTGGGAAGGCGGCTTCGTACCCAACCCAGCAGCGGACGGCTGAACTTATCCAGGCGCAGTTCGCTGGGTATAACCAGAATGAGAGCGAGCGCGAGAAAAAGACCGCCAAACACAATGCTGGCAAAGTGCCACTCATCTTGGAACAGGCCTACTAAGGTAGCGATGGACATCACCAGAGCAGCGGTGGTGCCGCCAACTCCCACATAGATCAGAATCAGGGCACTGATGAGCAGTAAAAGTACACTCATGGGCAGACCTCCATATCGTGGATCAAATTCAGCGAATTTCAGCTTAACTTTCGGCCAAAGTCCCCGCACATGCAAGTTTGCGCATAGGTGCGCATAGGTGCGCATGCATTGCTGCCTATCAGATATAGCCGGCAGCAAAAACCAGCCCAAGCACAATCGGCATAACAATCAGGCTGCCCAGGTTACTTAATAATACGAGAGACGCCACTTTGTGAGGCTCCTGTTGGTATTGCTCTGCAACCATATAGTTGAGCACCGCCGGTGGCAGGGCCGCAAATACCCAAAGTGCGGCAACCTGAAGGCCGGGTAGATCCAGCAGCGCAATCATTGGCCATGCCAGCAGCAAACCGCTGACCGGGCAGGCAATGGCGCCGAGCATGCCCAGCTTCCAGTCGCTGAAGTCGATATCCAGCATACGCACGCCCAGGGTAAACAACATAAGCGGTATGCTGACTTCACCGAGCATATTCATTGCCTGCAGCAGCCAGTCCGGAAGCGGCACGCCGCCAAGGTTCACGGTCAGCCCAGCGATGCTGGCAAACACAATAGGGAGTCTCAGGCGCCGTAAAATGGAAGTGTGCGGGTCAAGCATGTACAGACCCACGGAAAAGTGCAGCAGCATTTCCACAATAAACAGCACGATGGCCGCCGGCAGCGCCGCCTCACCAAAGGCCAGAACCAGCAGTGGAATGCCCATATTGCCCGAGTTGTTGAACATCATCGGTGGCAGGAAGGTTTTCAGATTCAGGTTGAGAACCCGGGCCAGTGGGTACAGAACAATTCCCGACCCCAGAACCACAACCGTCGCCGCCAGAGCAAGCCCGGCGTAATTCTGTAGCGGCGCTTGCTGGTCGGCCAGCACCGCAAAAACCAGCATGGGAACAAACAATTCCATGTTCAGAACGTTTAGTCCCTGAATATCCGGGGTGCGAAACCGACCGTAAAGGGCGCCGCAGCCAGCAATCAGAAACACTGGTAACAGGGTGGAAAGAATCTGGCCAATCATCGAAAGCTCCAACAGGCGCAGAGTGATTATGCGCAGGTAAACCGTTAGGTTCGCAAGTATCAAGGTCATTCGGCAAGTATTATTGCGCCCCGTTCGACCAAAGCAGAGTGCAGGAGCTCAGAGCGCGGCGCGTCGGTTGCGATGGTGGCGATACCCACTCACAATAACCCGGATTGCCCAATTGCTAACCGGTTGTGGAGTTCGCCAGTGACAGACCCATTTGATCAGCCTCTTAATCGCGAAAATACCTGTTCGGTAAAGTTTGATGCCCGTAAAGCAGTGTTTGGCCGCGAGGATGTGATTCCGGTTTGGGTGGCAGACATGGATTTTGCCGTGCCAGAGGCCATAACCCGTGCACTTTCTGAGCGTGCCGCGCACCCGGCTTATGGCTACACTTTGTTTCCCGATAGCCTGCTGCACTCAATAATGGACTGGTTTCACGAGCGACATGGCTGGGAAATTCAGCGCGAATGGATACTGATGGCTCCTGGCGTTGTGCCATCCCTGCACGCGGCCTGCATGGCATATGCCGGCCCGGGCGAAGGTGTGATTGTTCAGCCTCCGGTGTATCCGCCGTTCTTCAGCTCGGTGCGTCTCAGCGGCCGGGCAGTTATCGAAAACCCATTGATGTGCGATGAAGAAACCGGGTATTACCGAATGGATCTGGGGCACCTGGAAGCTTGCGCCGCCCGCCCGGATGCCCGCTTGCTGATGCTGTGCTCACCCCATAACCCGGTTGGGCGCATTTGGTCGAAACAGGAGTTGGAAGCGGTTCTGGACATCGCGCGGCGGCACGATCTGGTGATTATTTCTGACGAAATCCACTGCGACCTGACCTTTGCTGACAAGCCGCACCACCATATGCTGGCAACACTCGCCGAGCCGGATGATGCACTGATTACAGCCATTGCGCCGAGCAAAAGTTTTAACATACCTGGGCTCGGGTTGTCCGCCCTGGTTATTCCGGACAGGGAACATCGCGATGCCATGAAAGCCGTGTTCGACTCCATGCACCTGCCCCAGTGTAATCCGTTCAGCATTGCAGGGTTTGAGGCCGGCTACCGATACGGTGCACCCTGGCTGAACGATCTGATGGCGTATTTGCAGAAGAATCGGGATTTTGTGGCTGAAGCGGTTAATGCGCGCCTGCCCGGGATTCAGACCCTGGCGCCGGAAGGAACCTACCTGATGTGGCTTGATTGCCGAAACCTGGGGCTGGATGACGCCGCCCTGAAGCGGCTTTTTGTGCAGGACGCCGGAGTGGGTATGAACCCCGGCCTCTCGTTTGGTGAGCAGGGCAGTGGTTTTATGCGGCTCAATATTGGCTGCCCCAAGGCCGTGCTGGCCGACGTGCTGCAGCGCATTGAATCGGCCTTACAGGGCAACCGCAGAATTACGGACTAACAGCAGAACAATGGTCTTCTACCTGCTCCCAGAACGGTGGCTTGTTCATCCCCGGCATATCTCCTTTGGTGGTTTTGATAACTTTCCACACCTTGCCGCCGTGGCTTGCCATTTCGCCTTCTTTGTAAGTGTTTGCGTAAAGCCATGGCTCGGGTCGCTCGCAAAGCCCTGAGGTGCTTTCCCCTGAGGTGTTGGCTGATGGGGATACGCTGTTTCCGGTTATCTCGACATCCACAATTTGGTCAGGGATTTGCACCTGGTCAGCTGCGTCACTTTGCGCGTTGGCGGCAGAACCTGAAGCCATAATAAGCAGTGCCAGCAGGGATGAACCCAGCAAGGGGTGACGGGATTTGAATGATGGTCGCTTGAGCATAATGGGCTCCTTAAAGGTGTGTCAGGCCGTTTTAGCTGGAAAAAAAAGACAGGATACTATTCCCCGGGAACTTTTGCCTCTGTACCTATGTGGTAGGCGGCAAAGCCAGCCATGACAACCTGATCCACCGCCATACCGATGATTCTGCCATTGCTGCTGGAGTGAATAGGGTACTGGGCGTTGGTGATCGGGTCGGCGATGTAGCCAAGAACCTGACCTTCTGAAACTTTTGCGCCCAATTTAACTTCACTGAACAAAATGCCGCCGTGGTCTGCCCGAACCCAGGCAGAGTTGTAGTACACCGGTTGGGGATCGCCCCATACAAACATCCGGGAAATCATACCCTGCTTTTCCATCAGGCTGGTCAGGCTGTTTACGCCAGCATCTATCTGGTGCTCCTGGATGCGGTGCGATTCGCCAGCCTCCAGCGTTACCGTGCGAATGCCGACATTGACAGCTGCGGTGCGCAGCATTCCTGGTGATCCACTGCTATGCACCACCGCCATGCGATCAAAACCCCGGGTAAATTCTGCCACGGTAGGGTTGTTCATGTCGGCACGGAGTTGTGGCAGGTTGGTTCGCTTCAACGAGCCCGTATGGATATCCACCAGCATGTCGCAATGTCGGATAATTTTATCAAACAGTGAATGGGCAATGCGATCTGCCAGGCTGCCATTCGGGCGGCCAGGGAAATGCCGGTTCAGGTCGCGGCGATCTGGCAGATAACGGCTGCCCTGCTGGAATCCCGGCAGGTTTACAATGGGAATGCCCACCACGCTACCGGTCAATTTTTCCGGATCAAGGTCGTACATGGTCTGGCGAATAATTTCGATGCCGTTCAGCTCGTCGCCATGGATCGTACCTGTCAGGCACAGAGTCGGGCCGGCATTAACGCCGTTTACCACCAGCACCGGTGTGGGTTGCGACAAGCCTGCAATCTGAATTCCGGATGACCAGGCCAGGCGTGTGGATGTGCCGGGCAACACTTCGCTGCCAAGCAGAGCCAGATTGTTTGCGGGTTTGGGGCCTTCAACTTCCGGCTCTGGCGCTACGGGCTCTTCATTGCCCGGTTTGCTTGCTGGCTCCGGAGTAGGGGCCGGCGCAACCTCTTTCAAATCAATGTTGGGGGCTACTTTTTTTGGTTTCGTCGCCGGCTTTGGTGCGGCAATTTCGGGTGTGGAGCCTGCCTTGGGCGCAGTCGCCTGGCCGCCTTTTCGTCGGGGCTCTGATTGCTCTACATCTGCTACGCTTTCGTCCTCTGCCAATTCTGCCAGCAGAATCTCTTGAGAGGCTGCTGGCTGGTTGCTGTCGGCAGGAGGGTCTGCCTGTGCCAGGTTAGGGAGCGCAAGCATCATTAAGCACAGCGAGGCTGGGATGTTGGTCAGCGATTGCAGCTTGAAAAACGGCATTATTCCTCACGGGTCATCAATAAGGACCCAAGGATAAAGGTCGACTTTGGTCATGAATATGGCAATAACAAAGGTTTAATGCCATTTTCATGGTGTTGCCATGAACTTTAGGCAAATTTGCGTAAAATTAATGGTGTATCCGGCTTGCAGGGATAATTTGTGCAAGTGAGTTAGTTATATCTGACGGGAGGGGTGAAGAATATGGACTTTTTGCGAATTATTATTGCAATTTTGTTACCGCCACTGGGTGTCTTCCTGCAGGTGGGTATAGGAAAGCACTTCTGGATCAACATACTGCTAACCATTCTTGGCTATATTCCGGGCATAGTGCACGCAGTGTACATTATCGCCAAGAAGTAGAAGCCCGCAGGCGCTGCAGCACATGCGGGCCGGATGGGCTCAGGTGTTTGGCGTAGTCTGCCAGAGCCCGTCTTTTTGTGCCGCCCGACCATCGGCTTCCAGTTTCAGCAGATGGGCCAGCGCCGATCTGGCCGCAACGCCGTGAATGGCTGCAGGCACATCGTCATAGGCTTTGCTGGTCAGGTCTTTCAGGTTTACCGGTGACAGCTTGCGGAGCGCTTTGGCAACTTTATGCTCCCGGCTTAAGCGGTGGGTGATCAGGTAATCGATGATCGCTTCGGGCTGTCCCATCAAAAATCCATGGGCCGGTGCAATGAAGCGGATAGATTCCGCCAGCAGGTCGTAGAGGGACTCGAGGTAGGCTTTCATATCGCCATCTGGCGGATTGATGACCACTGTTGAGCCCTGCATGATGTGATCCCCTGAAAACAGCAGCTCCTGCTCCACCAGCAAAAAGCAAAGGTGGTTGGAGGCGTGTCCTGGGGTGTGCAGTGCTTTGAGCGTGCCGGCATCGGTTTTAATCAGGCTGCCGTGTTCGGGCTGCTCGTCCGGCGCAAATTTCTGATCTTGTGATGCCCCGGCAGGCGCCGATCGACCATATACCCGACACCCGGTTTTTTCTTTCAGGGCGCGGGTGCCAGGGGAATGGTCCAGATGGGTATGGGTAACCACCACGGAATCAATCTGCCCCCCTGTCAGTTCCAGAATCTTTTCAATGTGCCCGGCATGGTCGGGGCCGGGGTCCAATACCGTAAAACGCTCGTGCCCCAATATATAAGTGTTGGTTCCCGGCCCGGTCATTATTCCCGGGTTGGGTGCAGTCAGGCGGATCACACCGGCTGCAACCTCAACGGCCTCACCTGGAACAACCTCGGCTTTGGTGCTGCCCTCGCCCTCCGGGTCCAGTTTGCTGGCCTCGTCATAGGCGGGTGAGCCTGGCTCCAGAATCACTGGCTTACCGCGCCGGGTGGCGGGCCATGGCTGGCTTGGGAAAGGCTCGGGCGGGTTTGCCCAAGCGTAGCGCATCAGGTTGTCTGCGGTATCAAAATCTCGCAAGACCCGCAGGGTTCTTAGGGTCGGCAGCGTCATCAGTCGCTGGCCAGCGCGGTTTTCCTCCAGGGCTTTTGCAGGGCTGATCCATACATGATCGATGGTTTCGTCGCCATCATGGTGCACCGGCTGGCTTTCGGGTGCCTTGGTGACAAAAAACCGGGTGTCAAAGCGGCGGGGAGGGCCGGGAGGTGTAATCCAGTGGCTTAGATAAGCCAACCGATCCAGGGGAATTGTTAACTGGTGGCGTTGGCATAACTGGGCGAGCGACAACTCGCCACGGAATACAGCGCCACGGTCGTTATGAACGGGGTGATCCGCGCTTATGGTGCGCTTGTCTGAATCCACGGCCACCAGAACGCCGGCTTCCTCAAAACACTCACGCACAGCAGCCAGCATGTAATCTGCACCACCTTCGCTCAGGCTCATGGTGTGGCTGATTTCTGTGTCTGCCAGGCCGGCGGTATGGTTGCGCCCCTGGGTGTCATTCTGATCTACCGCACCGCCAGGGAACACGTAATAACCGGGTAAAAATACCGCCCCCCAGGTGCGTTGCATCAGGAGTATTTCCAGGCCGTTTTTTGTATCACGCACCAACGCCAGAGTGGCGGCCGGACGAATATCTTTTGGGCTTTTGTTGTTCAAACTCTTAACCTCCACGTGCGGCTGGGTTCAGCGCTCAAAGACTCTTGAATGACGATAACTGATTTTTGCGACAAGATCTTGAGGTGAACGCCTCAACCCAACAGCGTATCATCCGCGCCTGCAGCCAGACACTCCCGGAAAAACTGAAAGACAGGTACCTCAGCGTGGCCCGAATTGAACTCTCATTCCCAGATAACGTTTTTTGTTTTGAAACCCGCATGCAGGTCCGGACGACCGATATTAACGGTGCCAACCACTTGGGTAACGATGCCTTGGTTTCTATGCTCTCGGAAGCTCGGGCTCAATTTTTGATCAGTTACGGCGTTGCTGAGGGTGACAGCAGCGGCCAGGGCATCATTGTGACGGATCTGGCCACCATGTATCAGTCGGAATCATTTTTTCCGGAAATGTTGCGCTTTGAGGTAGGGGTAATGGACTTCAACAAATACGGTGCCGACTTTGTGTTCCGGGTAACCAAGGATGAGAGCGGCCAGCCCGTAGCCTTGGCAAAGTACGGGTTCGTGTTTTTTGATTACCCTAAGAAGAAAGTAACGCCTATGCCGGAAAGCTTTCGGTCACGCTTCGCCTGACTCGCTTCCGTTTTTGCGGAGCTGCTTCATGCCGGTGCGATAGAAGCTGTATGCCATGATGCCAGCAAACAGATTACCTACCAATGCACCACTCATCAGGCCATAAATGCCGTTGAGTTGGCTGCCCAGCCAAAGCAGAGGCAAAAAGCACAAAAATAACCGCAGGATTGAAATCAGCAACGCCCGCATGGCCAGGCCAAGGGCGTTGCACACGGATACCATGAGCATGCAGACACCGAGGCCACTGTAGCTGAGCGGCACTCGCACAAGGTAGGCCCCAAGAATGTCCTGCACCTGTTGATCGCTGCTGAACAGATCGGAGACAAGGCCGGAGCCGATCAGCCAGAGCAGGCCAATGGCCAGTTGCCAGACCACTACAAAACGCACCGCAAGCCGAACCAGTTTACGAATTTGTTCTATGTCGCCGGCGCCCAGCATGCGGCCGATCATCGGCGGCATGGACATGGTTAGCGCGAGCACAACTACAATGGAGAAAAATTCCAGGCGGGTGCCAAGCCCCCAGGCTGCAACAGCAGCCGAGCCGAAGCCGGCGACCATGGCGGTCGCCAGCATGGCTGAAACAGGCGGCATAAGCTGGCTGACCATGGCGGGGGCCATAATGCTGTTGAGTTGTTTCAGGGCGCGGCCCAACGCAAGCTCGCGCAGATCAAAGCGGATCCAGCCGCGCTTCAGTAGCTTTGGGTAAATAAACAGGCAGCCGATGCCGAAGGAAGTCACCGTGGCCCAGGCGGCGCCAGGCAACCCCCAGTCGAAAACAAAAATATACAACGGATCCAGCGCAATGTTGGAGAGGCTGGTTGCCACCATCATGTAGCCGGGTAGTTTTGTGTCGCCGTGGGAGCGGCAGATGCTGTAGCCGAAGTAGAGAAAGGCGCCGATCCAGGCGGAGAACAGCCAGGGTGCCCAGTAGCTGCGAACCAGAGGAAGCAAAGTGTCGTCTGCGCCGAGCGCGGTCATTATCGGGCTCTGCAGAAGCCATAAACCGACGCAAAGAACGAACACCAGCGCACTGCCAACGGTAGTGACCAGCCCGCCCAGGCGAAACGCACGGAGTTCGTCGCCCACCCCGAGTGTCCGCGAAATGATGGCGGTGGTGGCAATGCCCAAGCCCACCTGTAGTCCTATGATGAGCTGGTGCATGGGGAGCGTGAAGCCCAGAGCTGCCAGTGGATCTCGGCCAAGTTGGCCGATAAAGGCGCTGTCCGCAAGCTGGAATGTCATCAGCGAGAGAGCGCCAAATAGCATGGGCCAGGTCATGGTGTAGAGCTGGCGGGGGAGGCTGGCGTTTTGGGTGGTATTGCTCACGGGTTCTGGGGTGATGCCTTGGTCCGGGTTTGTGTTCTGGAGTTTAACAGTTTTGTGTTCGAGTTCGGGGGTGGCCTGGCGGACAGCCCGTCCGCCAGGCTTTTGCTTGGGTATAGCCTCAGAGAACTTTCAGCGCAGCGTCGTAGTCGGGCTCGTCTTTGATTTCGTTTACAAGCTGGCTATGGATAACCTTGTTGTCTTCATCCAGAACCAACACGGCGCGGGCGCAAAGGCCAGCCAGCGGACCTGTTTGAATGCTGACTCCGTAGTCTTGCTGGAAACTGTAGTTTCGGAAAGATGAAAGCGTGATGACGTTTTCCAGGCCTTCTGCGCCGCAAAAACGGGCTGCTGCAAACGGCAGGTCGGCAGAGACAACCAGTACAACGGTGTTGTCCAGAGCGCCGGCTTTTTCGTTAAATTTGCGGGTCGATGCCGCGCATACGCCGGTGTCGATGCTGGGTATGATGTTCAGGATTTTGCGCTTGCCTGCCCAGTTATCAAGTTTTACGTCTTCCAGGCCGCTGTTGGTCAGCGTGAAGGGCGGCACTGTGTCGCCGTTCTGCGGAAACGTGCCGCTCACTTCAATGGGGTTGCCGTCGAGAGTCACTGTGCTCATGAATTGCTCCTTGTTATCCGTAAATGTTCAGAAACAGCATACTCTGTTTAGACCATTTTTGATGAGTTTTCACCCTGCTTGTGGCTCGAACCCCGCGGCTGGGTGGCGCTGCACCAGCAGCAGGTAGCTGCCTAAGGCGGCAACGGCGCAGATGGCGATGATGGCCGCCATTACCAGCGAGGTGCCGTCGTGCAAGTGCCCCACGAGCATGCCAGCAAAGGCTGCGATGGCCATTTGGGCAAAGCCGAACAGTGCTGAGGCGGAGCCGGCCATACGGGGGAAGTTGGCCATGGCGCCTGCCATGGTCTGGGGCATAACCATACCGGTGCCCGCCATAAACAGTGCTTGGGGCAGGATAACGGCCCACACACTGAAGACCTCCGCCAGTGCCAGCGCCACCATCAGGCCGCCGCCGGCAACGGCAATGATCAGCCCGCGAACCAGAATTTGATCCGGCACCAGGCGACTGCCAAGGCGGATTGCTGTGAGGTTGCCGGTTACATAGCCAACCACAATGCCGGCGAAATACAGGCCGAACTGCTGTGGTGGCACGTCAAGAAAATCAATCAGCACGAAGGAGGAACCGGAAAGAAACGCAAACAGCCCGGAGAATAGCAACGCGTTGGTCAGGGTGTAGCCGAGAAAACTGATATCTGTGCCTATGGCGCGATAGTTTCTCAGCAGGCTGCGGAGTTTCAGGGGCTGGCGGTACTCTGGCCGCATGGGTTCGGGGATGCCGAAAGCCACCACCACGGCCATGATCAGCGCATAGCCCCCGAGTGCGAGAAAAATAGAGTGCCAGCCCAGGCCCGCTACCATGATGCCGCCCAGAGTGGGTGCAACGGCGGGCGCCAGGGCCATGATGCTGGCAAGAAGTGCCATGATTTTTGCGGCTTCGCGAGGCGTGTAGATATCCCGGATGGCGGCGCGGCCCAGAACTGGCCCGGCCGATCCGCCCAGAGCCTGCAAAAAACGGCACAGAATTAACGTTTCAATGTTGCTGGCAAGAGCACAGCCAATGCTGGCCAAGGCAAACAGGACAAACCCGCCAATCATGATCGGTTTACGCCCAAAGCGATCCGCCAGCGGGCCACACACCAGCTGCGCGATGGCGAAGCCGACCATGTACAGGCTCAGAGTTAACTGAACCTGGCTGGTGCCGGTGCCGAAATCGCTGCCGATTTGAGGCAGTGCCGGCAGGTACATGTCAGTGGCCAGTGGCCCCAGCGCAACGGCGGCAGCGAGCAGTATGGTTGTCCATATACTGGTTAAAGCGAGCATTTATCATCCATACCTTGGGGTGGGCGGATGTGGGGTGAGCTTTCCAAAACACGCTCCTTGCGGCACATCCATGTGGCGCTTGGGCTCCGCCATCCATGGCTCCGCACAGTTTTGGAAAGCTCACCCCACATCCGCAGTCAACTTTGGAGTGGATTCTAGGGGCTAGCGGACCAAAAAATAACGGCAGTGCTGCTCATAGGATATATGAACAAAATTGATGGGTTATTCGTTCAGGCCATTCATGGTGGCCGCTACGGCGTTCACCTGGTTTCGTAACCACCGGTGCGCAGGGTCGTTCTGGTTGCGGCGGTGCCAGACCATCAGCAAGGTAAAGGGCTTTAAGCTGAAGGGTAAGGGCACCCAGGCAAAATCCCGGAGTAAGTGTTTGCTCATGCGTTCAGGCGCGGTAACCAGCATGTCGCTGCCTCGGAGAAATTCTGGCAGGCCGGAAAAATTGGAGACGGTAATCAGGTTGCGGCGGGTCAGTCCCCGGGCAGAGAGTCCGGCTTCGAGGGCGGGTTTCTCGCCGCTGCCAAATACCAGGGCAATATGATCGGCCTTCAGGTATTCGGTGACTGTCTCTGGTGCTTCGCGCTGGCCTGGATCGTAGAAAACCACCATGCGATCGGCCATTAGGCCTCTTTGCATAATGTCGGTGGCTTCCGGCGCGTGAGGTGAGATGATCAGGTCGCAAATGTCTTTGCGCAGTATCTCTGCACTGGGAATGCCTGATGCAATTACCTGCAACATTATGCCCGGAGCCTGTTGTCGCAGACGTTGCATCAGCGGGGGCAGGAGCAAGTCCCGCTCGTAGTCGTTAGCGGCAATGGTGAAGGTGAACTCGGTGGTTTCTGGCGTGAAGGGTGGGCCAGAGGCCAGGGAGTGCATGTCGTCGAGAATCTGGCGAACATGGGGGCCTGCCTGTACTGCGTAGCGCGTGGGTGTTATGCCGCGTCCGGATTTAACGAACAGGGGATCCCCCAGGGCGTTCCGTAGGCGCTCCAGCGTGTGGCTTACTGCTGACTGACTGACGCCAAGCTTGACTGCCGCACGTGAAACACTGCCCTCGTCAAGAACGGCGACAAAGGTCTGCAGCGCGCGGATATCAAGATTGAATGTATCAATAAGGTTCATAGATAGCAGTGTAATCCACAACCGCCATTCTCGGAACCGGACACGCCATCAATCGGAACGCTGAGCCATGTCCAGCCAGCTTTGGGCTTTTTTGGCCGCGTTATGGCAATACTGTCACTTTTGGATGGCGGTGTGGTCACAATCAGCTACTGCCCATAGCCGGCGGTGATTGGTATGATTGCTCACCACTGACTAAATAATCACAACAGGAACCGCATGCTCAGTTTCCTACCTGCTCCCGTTATCGGCGTACTCAACTCCATTTTACTGGGGGTTAACACACTCTTTTGGTGCCTGTTGCTCTATATTCCGGCGCTGTTGAAACTCATTATCCCCCACAAGGGCTTCCGGGTTTTGTGTACCCGCATCATTATCTGGATCTCGGAATCCTGGGTGGCGTGCAATACCGGCTGGATGAAGCTAACCCACGGCACGCAATGGCATGTCACTGGCGCGGAAAATCTCCGCCGTGAAAGCTGGTATCTTGTGCTCAGCAATCATCAAAGCTGGGTAGATATCTTTGCCATGCAGCGGGAATTCAACCGTCGTGCGCCTTTTCTGAAGTTTTTTCTGAAGCAGCAACTTATCTGGGTGCCGGTCATCGGGCTTGCCTGGTGGGGCCTGGATTTCCCCTTCATGAAGCGTTACACCCGAGAGTACTTGATCAAGCACCCGGAAAAACGCGGGGAAGATCTGAAAGCCACCCGCCGTGCCTGCGAGAAGTTTCGCTACACCCCAGTGAGCGTGATGAACTTTGTGGAAGGCACGCGGTTTACCCAGGCCAAGCACGATAAGCAGAAATCACGTTACACCCACTTGCTTACGCCAAAAGCTGGCGGCGCCGCTTTTGTACTGGACACCATGGGAGATTCGATACAAACGCTTGTTGACGTAACCATTGCCTACCCTGGCGGAGCGCCGTCGTTTTGGGATTTTATGTGCGGGCGGATAAGTGAAGTGAAAATGGAGATTCACACTGTGACCATTCCCGAGCACTTGAAAGGACGGGATTATTCCACCGATGGTGAGCACAGACGCAACGTGAAGAACTGGCTGGCGGAGCAGTGGCAGGCCAAAGACGCCCGCCTGGAGAAAATGCTCCGCTCGTAACGCCCGGGAACGACGTCAGCGTTCGCTGTCGTCGCTCTTCTTGTCATCACCTTCCACATTGTCTGGATGCTCGCGCTGGTAGCGCTCCCAATCTTCCCAATCGTGAGGTGTGCCGGCATTGGGCCGGCGCAGGTGTTTGGCGTGCTCTATCGCGTTGTGGCGAAGACTGTGATCCGGGGTTTCGTCTTCCTTGTCGAAACCGTGTTTTTTCAGAAACTCATCCGGGGTGATGGGCATGGCGCACCTCCTTTAAGGATCAGGGATACCCTGAGCTACTCTACTGTTAGTAAGATGCGCCTGATCTGATGGTTTTTCAACCGTCTCCGGCGTTGGCGGCGACCGGGATGTCCGCCGTCTCTACCAGTTTGAAGTTGATCTGCCGGCGTTCGTCATCCACGCCTGAAAAACTGACTTTCACTGCCTGATCCAGTTGGAAGATGCGGCCATTCTTGTTGTGAGTCAGGCGTAGCGTCACTGGGTCAAAGCTGTACTTGCCATTCAGATCCTTGCAGCTGATAAACCCTTCCAGCCCGTTTGCTTCCAAGCGCACGAAAAAGCCGGCGGGGATGGTTCGGCTTATAACGCCGTCCATAGGTTCCTCGCTCAGGGTTTTGGCAAAGTCGCTTTTGAGCCAGGTTTCCAGGCTGTTCGCAGCTTGGCGAGCTTTGAACTGTGCGCTCTGAAGTGCCAGTAGCTTGTCTTCGCTCAGCGCCGTCATGGGGGTGTCCCACAGTGCTGCCTTGATAACCCGGTGAACATAGAGGTCAGAATACTTGCGCAGCGGCGATGTGAAGGTGGTGTAGGCGCTAAGCCCCATGCCTTGGTGTGGTGCGGCAGAAAATGCCAGCTCAGCCCGGGCCAGTTGGCGCGAGAGAATGGTTTTCACGGGTACTTCCGCTTTCAGCTCGGAGGTCTGCTTCATTATCTCTCGAAAGCCATCGGCAGTGCTGGGGTCAAATTCCGCAAGGTGGGGCGCATAGCTTTCAATCAGAGCACGGGTATTGTCTGCTCGGTCATCTCGAAGCCCGGGGTGTTGGATGAATAGGCCGGAAGGTTGTTTGGCCAAAAAATCTGCAGCGCATCGATTGGCTGCAACCATGCATTCTTCCACCAGGCGGTGAGCCTCGTTTTGTATCGAGGGTTCAATGGCACGAATGCGCCGGTTTTCATCCAGCCTAAGCCGGAATTCAGGCCGATCGCCACTTAGCAGTGCGTGTTCACTGCGCCATTTTCGCAGAGCGGTTGCCACTTGATGGAGCTGGTCCAGGCTGTTGGAAACCGAGTCTGGTAAGGCTTTGATATCTTCGTCTTCGCGCCCTTCAATCAGATTGGATACAAGATCGTAACTGAGCTTGGCCTTGGAGCGGATGACCGCTTGATGAAAACTGTAATCGCCCAGGCTGCCATCGTTATTGACCTGCAGGTCGCATACCAGAGCCAGGCGGTTCATGTCTGGCATCAGCGAGCACAGCCGGGTACTGATGCTATCAGGGAGCATTGGCAAAGGTTCGCCCGGGAAATAAATAGCCGTTGCCCGGTTGAAGGCTTCAATCTCTGCCGCGCTTTCGGGCCCAATGAGTGCAGACGGATCGGCAATCGCAATGGATAGCGACCAGCCAGTTACATTAGGTTCCGCCAGCAGGGCATCGTCCATATCCTGGGTGGCGGGGCTATCGATGGTTACGTAAGCGCGCTCAGTGCGGTCTTCCCGGCTGGCTTCGCAGGCCGTAATGCTAGCTTCGTTCAGGCTATCCGCTTGCTCTATAACGGGCGCCGGCCAAGCATCTGCCAGATCGAAGGTGGCCAGGGTGAGAGCCCGCTCTATTCCTGGCTCGCCTGCCTTGCCAATAACCCGAAGAATCTTTGCCTGGCCCTTTCCGTCCTTAATCGGGTGCTTGTGAATGCAGCAGTAAATATAATCGTCGGGCTGCGCATTCATGCGCTCTTTAGGCGGGATAAAAATCCAGCGATTGATGCCCGGCGTTTCCGGCACCACAAAATGTCCTTTGCCCTTCACCAGATAGCGCCCAACAAAGGTGCTTAGAGGGCTTTCCAGAAGCTCGTCCACAACGCCTTGGGTTTTGCCTTTGTCTACTTCCTGTTCGGACACATTAACCCTGTCGCCTGGAAGCACCTTTTGCATTTCTTCTGGCGGCAGAAAAACATCCCGACCTTCGTCTAGCGTGACGAACCCGAAGCGGCCGTTGGTGGCTTTAACCTTCCCTGGGAAAACAACTTTGCTTTCCTCAATATCAGTTTTTAGCTGGCGCAACTGGTTGATAGCGTCGGCATTGAGCATGGGTGAACCTGGCTGAAAAAATGAATGATGGAGCGAAGTATAACGGTTATAGCGGTATGAGTCAGACCTGTTACGCGGGGTTAATTGCGGTATTTTTCAGGGCCGTGATACAAACGCAGTGACAGCCTTTGTTTCTGGCCCGGTACGGGAGGGGTACCGGGCTGTCTGATAATCAGGTAGAGGCTAGCCCTGCTGGGCTGTTCAGCCTAGTTATGTTCGGAAAACACCTTGGTCTGGCCTTTCTCGTTGAACATCAGTACCTGGTAGTGGTCTTTGCGGTCGCCCATTTCCATGCCGGGTGAGCCAGCGGGCATGCCGGGAACGGCCAGGCCTCTGGCTTTCGGCGCGTTGGCTATGAGGTTGTGAATGTCGTCAGCGGGCACGTGGCCTTCGATCACATAGTCACCCACGAAAGCTGTGTGGCAGCTGGCCAGGTTGGGGGTGAGCCCGGCTTCCATTTTGACGCGATTCATGTCCTGAGTGTCTGTAACTTCCACCTTAAAGCCGTTGCTTTCAAGGTGATCGACCCAGTCTGTGCAACAACCGCATGTGGGCGACTTGTAGACATGGATGCTCTGAGCAGCGCCTGCCGCCAACAATGGGGTGCTGAGGCCGAGGGTTGCACCAAGGGCCAATCCGAGAATCTGTTTTTTCATGGTTTTGCTCTCTTTGATGTCGTGTTCAGTGATCGCTGTGATCTTGTGCAGGCGCGTCGCTATCTGATGAAGAAAGCCAGAACCACCAGATGGTTGCGGCCATCAGAACAAGCCCTCCGGCATTGACCAATATTGTTTCCATCAGTTCCGCTCCTGTTTTGATTTCTGGCTCTGGTTTGGCGATTGAGCTGGCTTGTGACTGGATTTAAACAGACGTAGCCGGTTAGCGTTGGTAACAACGGTTACCGAAGATAACGACATGGCAGCGCCAGCGAGAATGGGGCTCATCAGTATGCCCCATACCGGGTACAGAAGGCCTGCGGCAATGGGAATGCCCAGGCTGTTGTAAATAAAGGCGCCGAAAAGATTCTGGTGAATGTTCGTCACCGTGGCCCGGGAAATCTCGATGGCGTCCGGCACGCCGTGCAGGGAGCCGCGCATCAGGGTGATAGCAGCGCTTTCGATGGCCACGTCGGTGCCTGTGCCTATGGCGAAGCCCACATCAGCAGCGGCAAGCGCCGGTGCGTCGTTAATGCCGTCACCCACCATAGCCACGGTGTAGCCTTTGCCGCGCATTTCGTTCACCACATCGGCTTTGTCTTCCGGCAGGACTTCAGCACGGTAATCGTCGATGCCGGTTTTGGCGGCTATGGCTTTGGCGGTGGCGTCGATATCGCCAGTGACCATCATTACCCGAATGCCGGCGTCGTGCAGGCGCCGGATAGCGGCCTGCGAATCTGACTTGATGGCATCGGCAACACCCATAACGCCTAGCAATTCAGTGCCCCGGGCAAGGAATATCGGCGTGCCAGCCTGCCCGGTAATGGTTTTTTCCGCATCGGCCAGGCCATTTAACGAAATGCCTTCGGCTTCCAGCCACCGGCGGTTGCCTAGCCGAACCGGTTCACCTTCAAAATCACCTGCCACGCCTTTGCCGTTCAGCGCTTTAAAACCGGTGACGTTGAGTGGCTGTGCGTTTTGCTCTTTCGCCTTGTTAACAATGGCTTCCGCAAGCGGGTGCTCGGAATGTTGTTCCAGGCCTGCTGCCAAGGCCAGCAATTGCTGCTCATCGCCATTCACCGCGTGCACGCTTGTTACCGCCGGGTGACCTTCGGTGATGGTGCCGGTTTTATCGAGAATCACCAGATCCAGCTTGCCCGCGGTTTGCAGGGCATCGCCCTGGCGAATCAGAGCGCCGTATTCCGCCGCCTTGCCAACGCCTACCATTACCGACATGGGCGTAGCCAGGCCTAGTGCACAGGGGCAAGCAATGATTAGTATGGTCGTGGCCGCAACCATCATGTGTACAACCGCAGGCTCAGGCCCGAGGTTGTACCAGACCAATGCGGCGGCTACTGCAATCAGCATCACGCTGGGCACGAACACCGACGATATCTTGTCCGCCAGCCGCCCAATGGCAGGTTTCGAGCCCTGGGCCTTCTTTACCAAGTGGATAATCTGGGCTAATGCGGTTTCACTGCCCACCCGTGTTGCCTCGTAGACGATTCCTCCATGGGTATTGAGCGTGCCGGCGGAAACCTCATCGTCCACCGTTTTACTCACAGGCATGGGCTCACCGGTAAGCATGCTTTCGTCGATACGAGTGCTGCCCTCAATGACGCGCCCGTCTACCGGCAAATTCTCGCCAGGGCGAACCCGGATGTGATCGCCTTTGCGCACGTCTTCCACCGGAATATCCTGCTCTTGCCCATCGCGGATAACCCGTGCGGTTTTCGCTCGCAAGTCCAGCAGCCGACGAACCGCCTCGGATGTTTTGCCTTTGGCCCGGAGTTCCAGAGCTTGGCCGAGATTGATCAGGCCGATAATCATGGCCGAGGCCTCAAAGTACACATGCCGTGCCATCTCGGGTAAGGCATCGGGAATGCTCACAACCGTTATGGAGTACAGCCATGCAGTGCCGGTACCCAGAGCAATCAGCGTATCCATATTGGCGTTGTGGTGCCGGAAGGCCTTCCAGGCGCCGGTGTAGAAATGCCCGCCGGTACCGGCCATAACCACCAGAGTGAGCAGGCCCAGACCAAACCAGATGCCCTGGTTCGCCTCGGTAACCGTCATGGAGCCGAACCCCATGCCCCAGACCATCAGGCCAACGCCCAGGCCCAGGCTGATCGCCATTTTTACCAGCAGGGTTTTGTAGCGTTTTTTGTCTTCTTGCTGCTTTTGATCGTCTGCAGCATCCGCATCTTCAATCACACTGGCGCCGTAACCGGAGCTTTCCACCGCCTGGATCAAGGCTTGTGGGTCTGCCTCGCCCGTTGCTGTGGCGGTATTGTCCGCGAGGTTCATGTGAGCATGGGTAACGCCGGGCACAGACTTCAGTGCTTTTTCAATGGTATTGACGCAGGAAGCACAGGTAGCACCGGTTACTGCCAGATACACCTGATCGTCGCTTTGGGCCGGCGTTGCCGATTTTTCAGGTTTGTTTTCAGAAGCCTTGGCCTGCTCGCCTGCATCGGGTTCTGAATCCGGCTTTTGTGACTTGGGCGAGCAGCAGCTGGCTGGCTTTTCAGTTACAGCATCAGCCACAGGCTCCGCCGGGTAACCCGCTTCTGTCACAATCTTGGCCGCTTTAGTAGTATCAATGCCTTCCGGCAACGCGACGGTCTGGTCTTCCAGGTTTACCTCTACCAGGTTGGTATCACCGGTTAGCGGCTCCAGGGCATTGCGAATCTTTTTGGCGCAGCCCTGACAGGTGGCGCCGGAAATGCTGAGACTGGTATGTAACAAAGGTGCATCGTTCATAGTGGTTTACTCCTCAGCCTGTTTGCTGGGCTTGCTATCGTCCCAGTGCTCAATCAGCCGACAGATGGTACGACCATCCGGCGTGCCGTCCGGCATATCCTGCCAGGCGACCAGCGCTGTTTTCATTCGTTTGCGAAGTTGCTGTAACTCGCCAATCTCCCGCTCCACCTCGGCCAGCCGCTGCTGAAACACATCCCGAACCATGGGGCAGGGCGAGTGATGGTCATCCGCCTGATCCAGAATCTGCCGAATCTCGGGCAATGAAAAACCCAATTGCCGTGCCTTGCGGGCAAAACGCAGGCGCCGAAGATCTTCAGCGTCGTAATGCTGATAATTGTTATCCGGATTCCGAGAGGGTTTAAGTAGTCTTTCCCGGGTGTAAAAGCGCACAGTGTCTGGATTTACACCCGCAGAGACGGCAATTTCTTTAACTTTCATTGTGAGAAGTACTCGCCAAATGTTGATGAGCGGCGGTGTGGATGGCTTGTCCGAAAAATGTATTGATTAAGGATAGCATAAAACCTATGACCTACTCACAGGTCAAAGGTTTTCAGGAGGAGGAGCCTTTGGTCCGAAGGAAGGTGCCGCAGCTTTTGCACTGATCTGGCGCCATCAGCTTGGCCTGCCAGCCAATCTTCACGCCACAAGCCGGGCAGGCCAGGCGCAACTGAAAAATAATAATCGGAGTAACCAGCGCCGCAAGCAAAAGCCCCAAGGGCCCCCAGTCGTTACCACTGGAAAGCCCGAGCTGGCTACTGAAAACCAGAACGATAACCAGAGCCACAAACGCAAAAATGAAATAGTTCCGGTTCCAGCGCTCCCACCGGCGAAGCTTACTGTTCTGTTCCGGCGTTAGGTAACCCGTGGCCATAAAGTCTCACCTGAAAATCAATTGCTGCTATTGCTATGTTGGGGGTGACAGAGGCCGATTACAAATCTGGCTCAGTCAGTGTGAGCGTTTCCGGCACGCCGCTGCCCAGAGCTTGTTCCAAGTCTGCGGCAGAAACCGGACGGCTGATCAAATAACCCTGAGCCATGTTGCAGCGATGATTCTTGAGGAAGTCCAGCTGCGCCTGGGTCTCCACGCCCTCTGCAACGACCCGCAAACCAAGGTTATGGGCAAGATTAATCACCGCCCGGGTAATCACAGCATTGTCGTGGCGCTCCGTCACGTCCGTAATGAACGAACGATCGATCTTCAGAAGATCCACCGGGAAGTCTCTGAGGTACGCCAAAGAAGAATAGCCGACACCAAAATCGTCAATGGCCAGATGTACCCCAAGATCATGCAGGCGCGACAGCTGCCCAAGATTGTGTTCGATATTCTGAATGAAAATCTCCTCGGTCAGCTCAACCTCAAGCCGGTCGGCGGGGATGCTTTCCGTTTCCAACGCCTTGCGTATACGTTCAACCAGGTTTTCGTCGTCCAACTCCCGCCCGGAAAGATTCACGGCCACCCGAAGGTTTTCGAAGCGGGTTCCTTTCCATGCGGCCAGTTGTTGGCAGGCGGCCATGACCACCCAGTGCCCTATATCGGTTATACGGCCGCTTTCCTCAGCCAGAGGTATGAATTCACCGGGTGCTAGCAGGCCCCGGCGGGGGTGTTGCCAGCGAATGAGCGCCTCAACGCTGGTGATCTTGCCGTTGTCCAGGTTCAGCTGCGGCTGGTAATGCAGTACAAATTCGTTGTTGGCCAGAGCCTGACTAAGGTCTTTCTCCAGCTCTAGCCGCAGTACCTCCCGCTCCTGCATGCCCTCGGTATAAAACTGGTAAGTGTTGCGGCCCTGCTCCTTGGCCCGATACAGCGCAATATCCGAGTTGCGCAGCAAAGTATCGGCATCCTGGCCGCTTTGGGGGTACACGGCAACACCCAGAGTTGCGGTAACACTGTGGGCTTCACCCTGAACCACATAAGGCGTGCCAAAACACTGTTTGATCCGTCCCAGCAGGTAAATAACGTCGTCAATATCCTCCACATACTGCTGGCAGATCATAAACTCGTCACCGCCGGAATAGGCCACCAAAATGCGTTCATTGCTCAGCTGGTTCAAGCGCCCGGAAACCTGGACCAGAAGCTCATCACCAAACTGATGCCCCATGGAGTCGTTGAGCATCTGGAAGCGATCGAGATCGAGCATAACCAAGGCCACCTGCCGCGTCATGCGCTCTGCAATGGTCAGAGCATGGGCCAGATCCTCCATAAAAAAGCGTCGGTTCGCCAGACCCGTGAGAATGTCTGTGGATTCGAGCCGCTCAAGGTCCTGCTGAATGGTTTTGCGTTGCGTAATTTCCTCATCCAGTTCCTGGCGGGTCGCCAGCAGAACCTGGTTACGCTTGAGTATGATCTGCAGCAGAAGGGTTGTGAGGCTGGTCAGCAGGCCCATGAAAAGAAGCGTAATGAAGGTCCAGAACGGCCAAGAGCTGGGTTGTTTGTTGACCCATGCGGGCGCTAGCTCACCAGGAAGTTGCCATTCCACGGTGCCGGCCATGCTTCGGGTTTGGTTTTCAGGGCTGCCTTGCGTCTGGCCTGTGTACTGTTGGATCAGGCCGTAGTGAAGCCCAGTTGCCACGGCAACAAAAACAAGAAATATCACTACCGGAAAAGCGGGGTGTAGCAAACGCTTAACTAAGGGGCCAAATTTCCTGCTCACTCTTTAGAGCCAATCGGAGGTATGCCCTGTCTTGGAATCTCTTGCTTCGGGCAGAGATTCATCACAACTGTTAATCCGGCAGCTTCGGCCCTGGCTGCACCCTCTTCGTTGATCACGCCAATTTGCATCCAGATGACGGGTACCTTCAGCTCGATGGCTTGGTCGATTACCGTGTCGGTGCGCTCTGGGGCAAGGAACAGCTCCACCATGTCGACGGGCTCGGGCAGGGCGGTGATGTCGGCGTATACGGTCTCACCCAGCAGTTGCTTACCGGCCAGATGGGGATTGACCGGAATAACTCGGTACCCGTGCGCTTGCATGAACACCATGACTTCATGGGAGGGCCGGTGGGTCTTCTCGCTAGCACCCACAAGCGCAATGGTGCGAACGGAAGTGAGTATGTTGCGAATGCAATTTGGGTCTTGAGTTGGCATATTACCGATACTGCTTTATAGGAGTGGTCTGATTGTCTGCAACTAGCCACAATGATGTGCATGGTGGCGCACATTGGTCTGTGATTGAAATATACGCCCACCAGGTTGGATCATCAAATCTGACCGCAAAGACGCTACGGGTGGGATGCATGAATAGGGAACGAAGCTATAAATGGCGGTACTGACGATGCTTGACGTAGGGCGCTCCGAGGCGATGGAATATTGGAATAACAACGCAACGATCGAATCTGGCGGCCGGCGCTAGAACGATAAGACTAGGCGCGGTTGCTCACAAGTTGCAGGAACTCTGTCCGCGTGGCTTGGGATTTACGGAACTGCCCCAGCATCATGGAGGTTTTCATTTTTGAGTTCTGCTTCTCGACACCACGCATCATCATGCACATGTGTTGGGCTTCGATAACCACGGCAACGCCTTTGGCACCGGTCACACTCTCTACGGCTTCGGCGATCTGGCGCGTCAGGTTTTCCTGAATTTGCAGGCGACGGGCATACATATCCACAATGCGCGCGAATTTCGACAAGCCCAGAACCCGGCCTTCGGGCAGGTATGCAATGTGGCATTTGCCGATAAACGGCAGCATGTGGTGCTCGCACATGCTGTACAACTCGATATCTTGTACTACAACCATCTCATCCATGGCGGATTCAAACACCGCATTGTTAACGAGATCACTAAGATTTTGCTGGTAGCCCTGGGTAAGGAACTGCATGGCTTTGGCGGCACGTTTCGGGGTGTCTTGCAGACCTTCGCGGCTGGAGTCTTCGCCCAGCCCGTCGATGATGGCGCGGTAGTGGCCCGTCAGGTCGTCAAGGAGTTTGGTCATAGTCTTTTCCGGTCTCTTTAAAGGGTACAGGGTGATCAAGAATAATAATAAAGCGCACTGATAAGGCTTACTGGTGTTAAGCGAGGGCTAAAGCTTAAGTGAATTTGCCCCGTATCTCTACGGTTTGCGATGAACCTCTCTGAAAAGACCCGCTCCAGTTTGTAGTTTACGCAGTGCTCTTACCCAACTCTGGCGGGACAGCCGGGTTTATTCTACAGTCGCAGGCTGTGAAGGATTTATCGGTGACAGCGCATGGGACAGCAAGTACCTGGCATCCAGGACAGAACAGTGGGCAGCGGTGAGGTTGCTTTGCTGGAGGAGTGGCAGCAGGGCGGAAAATGGTTCACCTACGAGGGCCACGCGATATTCAGCCGTATGGCGGGAAGAGGAGAGCCGCTGGTACTGATGCACGGATTTCCCACGGCAAGTTGGGACTGGAGCCGGATATGGCCCATGCTGGTTCAGAATCATAACGTGTTGGCTCTGGATATGCTGGGGTTTGGCTTTTCCGACAAGCCCCGGGAGCATGCCTACAGCATTGAAGACCAGGCAGATTTGATGCAGGGGCTGCTGGAAGGCCTTGGGCTCGGGTCGGTGCACATTTTTGCTCATGACTACGGATGCAGTGTTGCCCAGGAACTGCTGGCCCGTGAACAGGAAGGGGGGCTGCCCTTCCAGATCGCCAGTGTCTGCTTCCTGAATGGAGCGTTGTTCCCGGAAGTGCACAACCCTTTGATGATACAGAAATTGTTGCGCAGTCCGCTGGGTGGGCTGCTCAGCCGGGCCTTGACCCGGCGCAGTTTCGAGCGCAGCTTCTTGAAGTTGTTTGGCAGCAAACACCTCCCGAGCCAGCAGGATATGGACAATTTTTGGTCTCTGCTTACCTATAACAACGGCCGTGGCATCCTGCATCATTTGATACAATTTATGGAAGAACGCAGATGCCATCGTCATCGTTGGGTGTCGGCGCTACAGAATGCCAGACAACCCATGCGTCTTATTTCCGGTACTGCAGACCCCGTGTCGGGTGCAGCCATGGCGCAGCGCTACCAGGAGATGATTCCAGATGCAGATGTGGTTCAGCTGAGAAACGTCGGACATTACCCGCACTTTGAGAGCCCTTGGGAGGTATTCGGCGCATACAGGGAGTTTCGTAAGCGCCGATAAGGTATGAGTAAGAGCGTCAGCTGGTAACGGGGGGTATAGGCTCGCTCAGGCCCTGGCTATCTGGCTCCAGTTGTCCCGCAGCGCTGATCACTTGATTGCGGCCCTGTGATTTGGCTTCGTACAGCGCCTGATCCGCACGATTCAGCCATACCGACCAGGTTTCGCCCTTGCTTACCTCGGCGATACTGGCGCTGGCGGTCACCTTTATATCCTCAAGAAACGGCCGTGCACTGATGCTGGTTAGCAGCTGGTGCGCCAGGAGATTGCCTTCTTGCTGGCTGGTCTCAGGCAACACAATCATGAATTCCTCACCGCCAATCCGAAAAAGCTGATCGCTTTCTCTGAGACGCTTGCGCAGCCTTAGCGCCATCTCTTTTAGCACCTTGTCTCCAGCAAGATGTCCCCAGTGATCATTGACGAGTTTAAAATAATCCAGATCCAGAAGAATCAGGCTTGATACCCGTTCATAGCGCTCACGCATCTGGATTTGGCTGTTCAGAATATCGGCCAGTTGTGACCGGTTGAGGCAGCCGGTAAGTGGGTCTGTGGTTGCCAGCCGGGTCAGTTCAGCCTGAAGCTTTCCCACCAGCCAGGCGAAAATCATGGAGAACAGGCAATTGAGACCCAAAGAGAAGGTAATACGCCAGAAATCTGCCTCGGGAAAGTTCATGAACGAGACCACCGCCATGGTGCTGACAAAAATGATATTGCTGGCAATGGCTTCCCGAAGCGGTAATAGGAAAAACAGGGCCGATGCAGCCGGGTAAGCCCAATACAGGCCCGCATGCCCGTTGATGGCGGTCGAGTAGGCGGCACTAACGACTGCAAGCAGCGGAAATAGCCGGCCTTTCAGGAAGTAGGTGCCGCGAAACCGCAACAAGGCGATTACTGCGAGAGCGTTCACGCAGAAGAGAACCAGTAGGCCGGAGAGCAGAAAATGATGATGTTGCCATTGCACAACCACAAGCGGAGCCACAGCAATGAACGCCCAAAAATGCAGGTGGTAGACCAGCTGGCGCTTGAAACCAAGCACCGCAAGCGTCGGGTTGGTAGACCTGGAATCGTTAGACGGGAACGTATTCACAGCATACTCCAGCTGTATTTGTTAGGTCGCCCCGCTTCCGCTTTTGGGCCTGTCTTAAGTCTAGCATGGGTATTCGCCGATGAAGCGGAAGTATCTGTTTATCGGAATTATTAGTTTTGTTCAGTTGGCCGTTGGTGACGCCTTCCCCGGATCATCTGGAGCGCCTTGTTGGGAACTGGCCGGCGCAACCATAGACAGCCAGAAACGTGGCAAATGCCGTCACTACAACAGATGGGCCTGCCGGCGTGTCCAAATGCCACGACATGCTCAGGCCACCGGTTACCGCAATAAACCCGAACACTACAGCGAGTGCTGCCATCTGCTCTGGAGTACTGGCTAGCCGGCGCGCCGTGGCGGCCGGGATAATCAGCAATGCGGTAATCAGTAGAACGCCCACCATTTTCATGGCAACCGCAATCACCAGCGCAAACATCAGCATCAGCAGCAGGCGCAAACGCTCAACCGGTACGCCTTCCACTCGCGCGAGTTCTTCGTGGATGGTGCTCATCAGCAAGCCACGCCAAAGTACGGTAAGCAGCGTCAGAATCAGAACAGCACCGCCATAAATCCACAACAGGTCGTTGCGGTTCATGGCCAGCAGGTCACCGAACAGTAGGCCAGTCAGGTCGATACGGACATCCGGCATGAAACTCAGCGCGACCAAACCAATGGCGAGGGCACTGTGGGCAAGAATGCCCAACAGGGTGTCGGTGGCCAGGGTTTTGTTGCGGGAAAACAGCATTAAGGCCACGGCCAGTATAACGCTGGTGATGATAACCCCCAGGTTCAGTGGAACACTGATCAAAAAGCTGAGCGCTATGCCCAGAAGCGCCGAATGAGCCAGGGTGTCGCCGAAATACGCCATTCTGCGCCACACCACAAAGCAACCCAGTGGGCCGGCTATCAGTGCTACACCCAAGCCACCAATGAGGGCGCGCCAAAAAAAGTCGTTAAGCACGGTATCAATGATGCTCATGGTGACATTCTCCGTGATCGGCGGCAGAGCCCGAATGGTTGGTGCCGACCACGTTGCCATGTAAATCGTGGCTGTGATTATGGTGATGGTGATACACCGCTAACGATTCGGCCACCGGGCGGCCAAAGGTTTCAATAAAAGCCGGGTCGTGTGAGATGTCTGCGGGCGAACCGCTGCAACAGATATGCTGGTTCAGACAGATAACCTTATCGGTGGCGGCCATAACCAAATGCAGGTCGTGGGAAATCATGATCACGCCACAGTTGAGCTCGTCTCGTAACTGACGAATCAACTCATAAAGCGCGGCCTGGCCATTGATATCAACGCCTTGGGCTGGCTCGTCGAGTACCAGAAGATCCGGCTTTCGCGCCAGTGCTCTGGCCAGCAACAGGCGTTGCTGCTCGCCCCCGGACAAATGGTGCACGGATGCTTCGAGCAGATGGCTAACACCGGTTCGCGCCAGCGCAGAGGTGCACTCTGCCAGTGGTTGACCACTGAGTAACATGAAGCGTTTGACGCTCAAGGGCAAGGTTGATTCCAGGCGCAGATCCTGGGGCACGTACCCGATAACCAGGTTCTTTGCGCGAATAATACGACCGTCGGTTATAGTCTGTATGCCCAGAATGGCTTTGATCAACGTGGTTTTGCCCGCGCCGTTGGGCCCGATGATGGTGATGATATCGCCCCGGTGCAGTGACAGGTTTACCCGATCAACAACCGGGCGATCATCAAACCGAACGGTAAGGTTTTCGATGGCAACCAACGCTTCACTCATGATGTTGTTCCGTTTGGCAGCTGGGGCACAGGCCGGTTACTTCCAGAGTGACGGTTTCGGTGCAGAAGCCTTCGGCGCCGGCGGCATTGTATATAGCCGTGGACACCGATGTATCGGTTAGTTCCAGAGCATTGCCGCAGGCCCGACAGATAAGAAACATACCCGTATGGTGCTTGCCGGCGTGGGTGCAGCCGGTAAAGGCGTTGAGCGAAGCTATTCGATGCACCAGCCCGTATTGCTGTAAAAAATCCAGAGCCCGATATACCGTTGGTGGCGCAGCGTTGTGGCCCTCGGAGGTAAGCTTTGCTAGTACATCGTAGGCTCCCAGGGGCTTGTGGGATTGCCAAATCAGCTCCAGCACCCGCTCACGAGTGGGCGTAAGCCTGGCATTCTGCTGTTGGCAGATTGCCTTTGCTTCGGCCAAGGCCTGGTTAACACAGGCATCGTGATTGTGAGGTCGGTACGGGAGCGCGCGGGCAGACATGGTCGGAATCCTGCAGAATTTGTAACATTATAACATTCGCAGGGCGCCCTGCGCCAAGGGCAAGGAACAATCCGGGCGCAGTGTCGGCGCTATAGTATTGGGCTCTTTGTTTACCCCGGTAATTCGCTAGCCAGAGATTCCAGGTAATCCAGATTAGGAATCCAGGCCGCTTCGCCATCAACATCGACCTGCATAAGATCGGCGGGGCCGTTTTCGCCCTCTAATTGCTTGATCTGTTCTTCGGTAATGCGAACCTGGCTGGGGATACCTTGAGTAATCAAAGCCATGAACCGAAGCTTTTTGTGATTGTTGTTGCTGATCGTATTTAGCACCACAATCCGGCCCCGATTCTCACCGGGTATTGCGAGAGTTCCGCCATTGGCTGCGTCGTAGGAAATAACCGGTAGGTCCAGCCCACGCCAGTCCAGGCGCCCGGCTAACCAGTCCGGCGCTCCGGCGCTCGGGTCGTTGCTGGCGTAGTCCACTACCTCTGCAATGGATACGTTGGGAAGTAAAAGTTGTCGCCCGCCTACGGGGATCATTACGCAGGAGAGGGTCTGGCTGTTGTCATTCATTGTTTGTGTCCTCAGGCGGTGCCCCGTTTTTGCCGGCCTTTAAGCAGGCAAGATTTTTCGATGGTGCTAACCAGTTCCCCGGCCAGCTGCTCCGGCGTACCGCAAAAGCTGACACAGCCTGTGGCCGCTACGGAATCTGGCATTGAGCTGTTACCACAGCTAGCGCTCTCCTGAACCCAGACCCGGCTGCCATAGGCTTTGAGTAAAGGTGCGGCAATTACGCCGTCGTTGCCCATGCCGGAAAACAGGATTACATGGCAATGGGCGCCGTAATGATCCGCTGTATTGAGTAACACCTGGTCGATAGACGGCCCATAAGGCCCGGGCCAGGGAGTATCTTGCTCAGTAAGCACACCGGTACTGTCAAACTTCCATTCGTGCTCAACTGGCATCAGTACCACATCGCCGTTCTTTACCCTGTAATTTTCTTCAGCGTACTGCAGTTTGTAGTGTGCATGGCGGCCAAGGACCCGGGTGAGCACCTCAGCAAAATGACCATCAATGTGTTGGGCGTATATGAAACCCACCGGCAGGCCCGGCGGCAGGCTGTCCAGAAACATCTTCACGGCGGCCGGCCCGCCCAAAGAAGCACATAGCACCCAGACATCTTCAGCAACAGAACCTGGCGCTGCGGGTGTCAGCCACTGGGGCAGTTCAGGTGATGCCTGGCCTTCAGGAGCCTGCACCTCCAACTCTTGGATACTGGCTATGGAGTCCAGCTGGGCAAGTTCACCCAGTTGCTGCTCCAGCTTACCCAGAAGCCTGCGCTCCCAGCGGAAGTAATCCGCACTGCCGGATACGGGCGCCTGATCCAGCCCGAATAAGACCGGAGCCTCGGAGTGTTCCAGAAGATAATCGAACAAGGTCGGATGATCTGCTTCGTCTTCCAGTGACACAAGCCAGAGCCTGGCCTCCGGAAACTCCGGGTAGCCCTGCAATCGCTCTGGATCCCCGGAGAAGCAGACGTCAAGGCCAAATTTGGCGGCGGCTGCCTGCAGGCGATGCCTCTGCAGGACAATATCCGACACGATTCCGACCTGAGCCCAACCATTTTGGCCGGTCATCACTGCTTACCGATAAGCCGTTCGATGGTGTTCAACAGTTCGGTTTCCTGGAAGGGTTTGCCGAGGTATTCGTTTACGCCGATAGCCAAGGCTCGCTCACGGTGTTTTTCACCGGTTCGGGACGTAATCATGCAGATCGGCATATCCCGCAGGTTGTCGTCGTGCCGTACGAAGCTGGCGACCTCAAAACCGTCCATGCGTGGCATCTCAATATCCAGAAGCATGATGTCGGGTTTGTGATCCTGCAGCTGCGCCACCGCATCCAGGCCATCCTTTGCGGTGATAACCTCCATGCCGTTTCGCTCCAGCAGGCGAGAAGTAACCTTGCGCACGGTAACCGAATCGTCTACTACCATGACAACGGTAGCGCGTTCTTCGTAGCGCGCAGACTCTCGTGTCTTTTCCAGGTCGGCCAGACGCTGGCGCTCAGACAATATGTCGGAACGAATCATGGCCGGCAGATCGAGAATCACGACCACGTTGCCGTCACCAAGAATGGTGGCACCAGATACGCCGCGAACGGTACTGAACTGTGGGCCCAGAGACTTAACAACGATTTCACGGCTGCCCATCAGGTTGTCTACCTGCAACGCCATGGGTTGTTCGGCACCGCGAACAAGAATCACCGGTAGCGGCAAGGCCTGGCCCTGAAGCTTGGGGTGGTGGTCGCTGTTCAGCAGGCCGCCAAGATACTGCAAGCGATACTCTTGGCCAGCGTATTCGTACATGGGAGCATCTGGCTTGTAGTATTCCTCAAGCTCGTAGGTGCTGACCCGGACAATACCTTCAATGGTGTTAAGCGGAATAGCGTAGAAATCTTCACCCGTGGATACCATCAGGGCACGGTTTACCGAAACGGTAAATGGCAGGCGCACGGTAAATGCCGTGCCGCGGCCCAGCTGTGATTCGATATCCAGGCTGCCGCCAAGTTGTTTGATTTCACTGGCGACCACATCCATACCCACGCCACGGCCAGAAATCTGAGTTACCTGCTGTGCCGTCGAGAACCCTGGCTGCAGGATAAACTGAAGAACTTCCCGCTCGGAAAGCTCCTCATCCTCTTTAAGTAGGCCTTGGCGAATGGCCTTTTCCCGGATAACAGCAGAAGGAATGCCGGCGCCGTCGTCTATCATGCGCAGGACCACGTCCCCGCCTTCGCGGGCCAGAGACAAGGTGATTTCACCGGTTTCTGCTTTACCGTTTTTCTGTCGTTCAGACGGGCTTTCGATGCCGTGGTCGATGGCGTTACGCAGCATGTGCTCTAGCGGCGCAATCATACGCTCCAGGATGGTGCGATCCATCTCCCCTTCAGCATTACGTACATCAAACTCGATTTTTTTGCCCAGTTCGCCGCTGATCTGGCGAACAATCCGGCGCAAACGCGGCACCATGGAGGAAAACGGAATCATTCGGGTCTTCATCAGACCTTCCTGGAGTTCCGTGTTGATACGGGACTGCTGAACCAGCAGGGTTTCTGTGTCACGCACCCGGTCAGAGAGGGTTTCACGCAGATCTGCAAGGTCTGAAGAAGATTCCGTCAGAGCCCGAGACAACTGCTGGATGGACGAATAACGGTCCATTTCCAGTGGATCGAAGTCGTCACCGTAATCCGGGCCATGCTCTTTTTCAGCACTGAACAGGATCTGTGTCTCGGTTTCGATTTCCATCCGGCGCAGCTGTTCCCGCAAGCGCTCAATGGTTGCGGCCATTTCATCCAGAGTATGGCCAAAATCGCTGCTTTGCTGCTCCAGCCGGCCACGGGTGATACTGGTTTCGCCCGCCAGGTTAACCAGGTCATCCAGCAAAGGTGCGGATACCCGAATGGTTTCCTGCGCGGCTCGCTGCAGGTCTGCGGCCCTGTTGCGGGCTTTTGCCCGTGCAGGCTTGGGCGTCCGCTCAGCTGGCACCAGGTCTGCTGCCGCTGGTGTCAATTCGTTCACAGGCTCAACGGGCGCTATGCCGGAGCTGGAAAGGTCGCGTATGCCTGCAACCAGAGCAATGATACCGTCGTGATCTTCAGTAATCGCTTGCCACTGGTTGTCATCCGGCGCGCGGCCGCCCAAATCGATTAGGCGGCTTTCAAAATCATGCGCTTTGTCGCCCAGCAAAGTGAGCTGGGATAAGCGGGCACCGCCTTTCAGTGTGTGCAATGCACGCTGGGCTTCTTGATTGAAGTGGTTATTGGCGGGCTCTTTGCGCCAGTCATCAAGGAGCTGTTCCAGCTGATCCATGATTTCACCGGCTTCTTCCAGGAATATTTCCAGAATCTCCGGGTCGACGGCATCCTGATCCGCGCTTGCTGTCGCGTCCTCCGACTGCTCCCTGCCTGCTGCGTCAGGATTTTGCGCGCCATTGAAGGCCGAAATAAGTTCCGGGTTTGCAACCAACTCGTTGCCCTGAGCCAGCTCGCCGAGCATGGACTTAAGGTCGCCGAGGCCGCGATCACTGAGTGCTAGCAAGAGCTTCTGGTTGCCCGGATTAAACAACAGGGTATCCAGCGCACCTGACCAAGCTTCAGCCAGTTCTGCTACAGGATCGACATCAGACAACCTGGCGCCACCTTTAAGGGTGTGCAGCTCTTGCTGCAACTGGGCAACACCGTCCATTGCTTGCGGGTCGTCGCGCCACTGATCCAGACACTCGCTAATGGCATCGTGGATATCGAGTCCTTCATCCAGGAAGATGCCGGTGAGTTCGTGGTCGTGGGCGTCTGCTGGCGCAGAGTCTCCACGGAGAATGGCTTCAACCTGATTTACGAGGTCGTGTGCGGGAGGGCAGGGCTTTTGGGTAGCCACCTGTTCTACCATTTGTGCCAGCCGGTCGTGGCAGGCAAACAGCACGTCGTTCATTGCGCCGCTGGCTTCAAGCTGGCCTTCCGCTACTTTCTCGAACAGATCCTCAAGTACGTGGGTCAGGTCGCCAATGGCGTCAACTCCGGCCATGCGCGCGCCACCCTTCAAGGTATGAACATCGCGCTGCAGTTCTGCGGCTACTGAACGGTTAGACGGATCCTCACTCCAGGTGTGCAAAGCACTGCCGGTTGAGTTGATCAGGTCGTAGGCTTCCTCAAGAAAAATGCCGGTGAGTTCCGGGTCCATGTGCGAGAGATCGTTTCCGAACTCGCCCACATCCGGCTCATCAGCATCCTCAAGCTCCGGTGCGGCTGGCATGCCATCTTCGAATTCGGAGTTGTCCGGTTCGTCCGGTGCCGTCACATCTGTAACCGGGCGCGAGCTGCCTGTATTATCCATGTACGCGTGGATTTCGCTGATCAGATCGGGCGCCGGGCGAGGAGGCTCCTTTGCTTCCATGTTGTCTACCATGCTGGCAAGCCGGTCATGGCAGCGGAACAGTAGGTCTGACAGTTCTTCGTTAACGGACAGGCGCTTTTCAGTCAGCCCTTCAAACAGATTTTCAAGTTCATGAGCCAGATCACCCACTGCAGGGATATCGGCAAGGCGTGCTCCGCCTTTTAGCGTGTGCAAATCCCGTTGGAGCAAGCGCAGAATGTCGAGATTTCCGGTGTCTTCGCTCCAACTTTGCAGAGCTTCGGCCGTGCTGTCGATGAGATCTCGAGCTTCTTCGAGGAAAATTTCTGCAAGCTCTTCGTCCATCTCGCTGTCGGCGGTTTCAGCTTCAGAATTCGCCGGAGACTCTTGCTGTTCAGGCGTCTCCAGTTCATTCAGGTCGAAGCTGAGGTCAATCTCCTCAAGATCTTCAGTAAACTCCTGATCGAAGGCGCTCGTGGTATCGGCTTCTGCTACAGAAATAGACTGTGTGAGGGCTTCTAGCTCGGAAACCAGTTCATCGCCGGATTCGATCGCCAGCCCTGCAGCCACCTGATCCATCATGTTGATCAGGTGTTCATGGGCGTTGCTCACGGTTGAGAAGAACGGCTCATCCGGTGTTTCGTTGTGGATAATGGCTGCAGCGTAGACTTCCTGCAACGCCTCTGACAAGGCGGCCAAATCAGGCAGCCCGGCGTCGGATGCAGCATCGGTAAGCTGTATCAATTCCGTGGTGAGGCCGTAGAGCGAACCCTGATCCTGTGGGTTCTGTGCCCATTGCGCAAGGATGAGATCGGCATCCAGAACAATGTCCAGGCCCTCATTCAGGAATAGCTGAACGAGCAGGGAGGGTGCTGGCTGTTCGCCGTTGTAGCTGGAGTCTTCGCTGTAAGTGCGTAGCAGCCTGTCGTGGGAGATATGCTCCAACTGTTCCAGGAACGCTTCGGTACCAGGCAGCGAAGTCTGAGGCTCTTGGCGTATCTGTGCCAGCCCCTGTGTCAGGAAGTCGCAGGCAGTTTCAATCAACGACAGCACGTCACGGTCAGCGCGCAGATTCTGGGAGCGAGACTCCTTGATGAAGCGCTCTAGTGGGGCGATGATGGCGGCTATCGGGGCAATTCCCGCTGTGTGAGCGCTGCCCTTGAGTGTGTGCAGAGCGCGGGACAGATTGTCGGTGTAAGAGACGCTGACTTTGTCGCCGGCAGACGCCAGGAACTCTTTAAGCGTTTGCAGATGGGTCTCTGTTTCGCTTTCGAAGATGTCCAGCAGCACCGGGTCAACGTTGCCCTCGTTTGCATCATCATCGGTCTCCGACAGTTCCGTTGTGCTGATGCCGGAAACATGACCGGTTCCGCTGGCCGGCATTGTACTGGCGTCAGGAATTTCGCCGTTGGCCAGGGCTTTGGCCCGGGCTTCGAGGCTGGAAGGATCGACGGAAGGCGGCTGGTGGTTTTCAAAATCGTATACCAGAGCCGGCAGAATATCGGTTGCCTCACCCAGCAGGCCGGCTATGTCGTCGTTCATGAAAATGCTGCCGTCAATAACACGGTTCAGCATGTTCTCCACGGACCAGGCCAGCTCACCCACAATCAACGCATTGACCATGCGGCCACTGCCTTTGAGAGTGTGAAAGGCTCGACGTATTTCGGAAAGAGCGCTGCGGTCATCGTGCTGGCGCAGCAGCATTGGCAAGTATTCCCGGATAGTCTCCAGAACCTCGCCGGCTTCCTCGACAAAGATCTCGAGGATTTCATCGTCAATCAGGTCATCCTGCGGGAGGCTGTCTGGGGCCAAATCCGGTTCTGAAATATCGTCAACAACCTGCTCGTGGGCAGAGTATGCCGGAGCTTCTGGAACAACCTCTTGCTCACTGTCGCTGCGGCGAGTGGTCGCTAATGATTCTGCGCGCTCGATCAGCTCGGCGACGTTGCCAGTGGTCTGGCCATCACGGAACTCATGAATCAGCGACGGAATGCGTGCGTTCACGTCATCAATCAGGGAGAACAGGTCGTCGTTTGGCTTGATGCTCTGATCAATCACGCCGTTGAGCAGGCTTTCAACCGACCAGGCCAGCTCGCTAAGGCTGGTGGCGCCAACCAGGCGGCCGCTGCCTTTGAGGGTGTGAAACGCGCGGCGCACTTCGGTCAGCGCTGGGCGGTCGTCGTGACTCTGGCGCAGGCGCGGGTAGAATTCGTGGATGGTTTGCAGAACTTCTTCGGCTTCTTCAACGAAAATGCCAAGGATTTCATCGTCTAGCAGCTCTTCATCCGAGGCTTTGGTGTCGGGCTGTTGCACCGGAGCGCTGGTGGCAGGCTCCTCAGTGTTCATTGGCCCTACAACCGGCACGTTATCCTCTTTAGGCTCGATGCCCCAAGTAGGCTCTTCACCCACCGGAAAGCCAAGTCTGGCGAGACTCTCTTCGGCTATCCGAAGAATGTCCTCGTTATCGCTTATGCCTTCAGCCAAGCGCTCCAGATAATATTCGATACTGGTGATCGCGTCCGCGAGGGTGTCTAGCTGCATCCAGTCTGGAACATGCTTGTCGCTGAGCAGAACATCGGAGATGTAGCGCTCGGCTGAGGCCAGCATGCTGGCTACTCGATCCAGAGGTACCAAGCTCAGGCCGCCACGAATGCTGTGGAGTAAACCTGGAACGTGTTCAACTTCGCGGGTGTCCCACTGGGACGCAATGAAGTTGATGACCGCAGATTTGACCTGCTCTAACGTATTGCGGGATTCCCGCAGGAGGGCACTGCTTGCTTCTCCGAGCTCGCGCGAGCCCTGATTGGGCGGTAAGTTGTCGCCGCTATTTTCAGAACGCTCCGGCGGCCGATCGCTGTCCAGGCCGGCAAGGCTGGCTTCCACATAAAGCAGAGCCCCGGCTATGTCCATCAGGATGCCGTCGTCGACCAATTCGCCTTGGGTACTGAGGTTTTCAACCAACTCAATCTGTTCTGTAACGATTTTCCGCGGAATGCCTAAGCCCAACACGGCTAGTGTGTTACCTACTTGCACCATGCCAGGGAGAAGGTCGTCCAGCTCACTGTTTTGGCGCAATTCTGAGCGTACAAACAGGTCCAGTTGATCTTTCAGTTTGGCAAGCTCTTCGTTGAGCGCACTGACAACAGAGTGAATAGCCTCACGGCCAGGGCCGGAAACCCGGTTTCTGGCAGCGTCCACATCGTCTTCTGAAGGTAATGCCTGATCAAGCTGATAACGGCTGCGTAGCTCCGTAACGCCTTCGGAATCCAAATCCCTTGCCCGGGCAACGTAGTAGAGCAGATGCTTCAAAAGCGCATCGGGCGCGGGCTGCGCGAGAATATCCGTGTGCTCGTCGGTAAGGCGACGAATTTCGCTGTCCAGCTCCCGGAGCAGGGACTTTACCGCTGCGTTGACTGGATTGGCCCTGGCCTGGAGTGTTTCCACGAAGCCGGCTGCGGCTTTCCAGAGCTCACCGCGGGGTGTTTTCTGGCACAGGCGAGTCAGCCGGTGAATAACTTTTTGCAAGTACACGAATTGGGCGTCGAGATCTTCTTCGCGAATGATGCCAGCAAAGGCAAACTGGTACATCTGGCGAAGCTTTCGAATATGGCCAAGTACTTTGGGGTCCTGCAGGCGCTGGGAAACGTTGCCTGCCACTTGCATGCGCGATGGGGCCAGGTCGGGCTTGAACAGGGATGTATCAGAAAGCAGGGAGTCGCCCCGCGCGGCCCGGAGATCGTTCAGCAGGGGCAGCAATACCATAGGGAAATCGTCCTGGCTGCTGGCCAGGTGTTCCAAGTACTGGGGCAGCTGTAAAATCGCCTGCATCAGGACATTAACGGCTTCGTCCACGCTGGCAACGCTATTGTTCAACACCGCCTGGGTGAGCTTCTCCATTTCTTCGGTCAGCAGCGCTGCACCGTAAAGCTCAACCATCTTAAGGGTGCCATGCACCTGATGGAGATAATTCAGGCAGAAGCGCAGGCGAGCCGTGTCGTCACGATTTTCGACGTATGCCTCGAGCGCATGCTGACCTTGGGTCAGCGTGTCCTGTATCTCGCCCCGAACCCAGTCGAGGGCGATGCTGTCATGGTGGTTGCCCATAACCTCTCCGGTTATTCTTCGTCAGCCTGGCGCTTTATCCACGCCAGTACATGTTCCGAGGGTACCTTTTGAAGACCTGGGGGCTGCCAGTCGGTCAGCTCTCCCTGGCCCAGAACCAGTAGTCCCCCGGGCGCCAGCCGCTCTGCAAGTCGCCTGACAATGTCCCGTCTGCGCCAGCGACGGAAATAGATCAGCAAATTCTGGCAGAAGATAATATTCATCCCGTGCATGGGGGCTTTATCCAGATCCAGCACATTCAGTCTGGTAAAGCAGACCCGTTCCCGGATGCTGTCGATAATTTCTATGGTGTTCCGCTCGGCCGGGCGGAAATACCGGGTTTTCATATTCTCTTCCATGCCCAGCAACTTGCGAGCACTGAACTGGCCAATTCGGGCCTTTTCGATCACTGGCGTGCTGATGTCCGAGCCGGTTACGCCATATAACGGTTGCAGGGCCAGTTGGCTCATACACTCGTTCAGTACCATGGCCAACGTGTAAGGCTCCTCTCCGCTGGAGCATCCGACGCTCCATGCCTCAATAGGCCGTTTCCGGAACTGTTCCCTTGGCCGCGTGAGAACATAGTCAGCGACCAGGCGGAAGGCGTCAGGATCCCGGAAAAAACGAGTTTCCTGCACCGTAAGCCGGTCTACCAGTGTTGACCATTCCCGTATGGCATCCGGCCCCGAGACAATCGTTTCGTAGTAAGCCTGATAACTGCCGCAGCCTATTTCTCGCATCCGGATGCCCAGATTGGTCTCCAGAAACGAGCGGCGCTCTGCGGGCAGTGACATGCCTGTGCGATGCTCCAGTAGTGCCTGCCACTGCTTGAACTGCGCCTCATCCATGTCAGGAAGACGGCGCAGAAACCAGGAGCTTTCGGCAGATGGCGGGTTGTTATGAAGTTCAGACATAAACCGCCACTAGCCTCGGGCTGTAAATCAGCCCACCACCGGAACGTTGCTGTCTTCCTCTTCTTCGAGGTCTGCCACGTCTTCTTCCGGCAGTGTAAAGCCGGCAACGGAGGACCGCAGTTCGGAGGCCATTTCTGCCAGATTCCCGATGGACTTAGCGGTCGCGTTGGTACCGGACGAAGTCTGGGAGGTAATTTCCTGGATAACGTTCATCGTGTTGGAAATGTGTGCCGCAGAAGACGACTGCTGGCGCGCCGCGTTGGAGATGTTCTGGATCAGCTCCGCAAGGCTCATGGATACGTTCTCGATTTCCTCGAGGGCAATACCCGCGTCCTGTGCCAGGCGTGCTCCACGTACCACCTCGGCGGTGGTGTGTTCCATGGAGATAACGGCTTCGTTGGTGTCAGACTGGATCGTCTTAACCAGTGCTTCAATCTGCTTGGTTGCCGCAGAGGAACGTTCCGCCAGGCGCTGAACTTCGTCCGCTACTACCGCAAAGCCTCGGCCTGCATCACCAGCCATGGAAGCCTGGATTGCAGCGTTCAAAGACAGAATGTTGGTTTGGTCGGCAATGTCGTTGATCAGGGATACGATGTCACCGATCTCCTGGGAAGATTCACCCAGCCGCTTGATCCGTTTTGAAGTTTCCTGGATCTGTTCACGAATGTTATCCATGCCGCGAATGGTGTTCTGTACCACTTCTGCGCCTTTCTTGGCGATAGCAACCGAGCGCTCCGCAACCGCTGAAGATTCCGCAGCGTTGGAGGATACCTGGTCGATAGACACAGCCATCTCGTTAACCGCGGCAGAGGCGCCAGCAATTTCTTGTGCCTGGTGCTCGGAAGCATCAGCCAGGTGCATGGCCGTAGACTGGGTTTCCTGGGCGGCTGAGGCCACACGTACTGCCGTGCCACGAATCGCTTGTACCAGTCCACGCATCTGGTCGATCGCGTAGTTGATGGAGTCGGCGATGGCACCGGTGAAGTCCTCGGTTACCGTGGCCTCGGTGGTAAGGTCGCCATCGGCCAGATCGGCCAGTTCGTCCAGCAGTCGCAGGATCGCGTTCTGGTTTTGCTCGTTCTGTTCCTGGGTGGTTGTCAGGCGCGCCTGAGCTTCCCGGTATAGAGCAAGGCCGATAAATACAACCATGGCAACCATGGCGGCCAGAATGATAAAAGCCAGGGTCGGGCTGACTAACCGCGAGCCACTTTGGGCACGGAAGCTTTCCGCCAGAACGGACAGTTCAGACAACAGAATCTCGGAGTTCTGGAAAATATCGCTGGCTGCAGTACGTACCTTGAAGAGGTCGGGAGAGGCTTCAAGAATAGCGTCTACGTTCTGGGAAACGAACTCAAATAGCTCATCTACCGCTTCCAGGCCGTAAATGGCGTCTTCGTCGTCAACTTTGGAAATGCCCATGGCGGGCTTGCCGTTAAGCTGGCCGTCAAGTACCCGACCGAACAAGCTGGCGTCGCGGCCAAACCGGTCGGCAGCAATAACGGCGTCTTCATCACCAGAGAGGACGTTGTTTACCGAGCGCACAATACGTTCTGCCAGCAGTGACTGGCGCTGAGCCAACGCAATCTGTTCCGCCGGCGCACCGTTATCCAGCAGGATCTGTACGATATCGTCGTACTCCACCTGGAGCTGAGGGATGGTCTCGTTCAGGGTGCGCGCCACTTCGTGCAGGCCCAGCACTGCGTCCCGGGTGGACAAAATGCTGTCTGCGTTCTCGCGTACCGAATTCCAGTGCTGTTGAACACCGCTTGAGCTGGCCAGTTCACTGGGTGGCAGGCCGGTTTCCAGGTTGCCTTCGGTCACGTTTGCCCAGAGCTGCTGGAACTCATCGCGGGAACGGCGCAGCTGGTTGAATGCCTCGGCGGTACCGCCGGCGGCTTCAGTGGCGTTTTTCGCGATTTCCTGTGACAGCACCCTGAGTTCAGCGGCGTTGGCGATGTATTCCTGATCGTTCTGGCTGTCCCTGTTGATGATAAACAGGACCACAACGAGCAGGACGGTGAGTGCGATCAGCGAGGTAATCAGGCCGGCAACAAGCTTGTTGCCCCCCTGACCCATACCGATTCTTCCGGCTCTGTTTTTCATTTTTCTGGCTCCCGGCCTCTTCTGGAATTTGGCAAGTTGTTTTAATCAGGTTTCAGGCAGTCAGGGTGTTTATCCTGCCACTGTCATCACCCCTACCACTGTGCGACGTCGAGAAAGCGTTCGTCTTCGAGCAAGTCGACGGCGGAGAACACTTTCCAGACTTCTTCGTTTCGTTCGTAACCGCCTGCGACAAACGGTTGAACGTTTTCAGGCACACCAGCCGGTGCTGCCTTGAAACTGTCGGTTGCAAAGTACTGCATGCCCAGCACGGTATCGACAACCAGGCCACTGAATACATCGCCCTGCTCAATAACAAGAACCCGCCGTTCCCGCTGGTTACGGGAAGAGCGGGGAATGTCAAAGAAGCCGGCAAGGTCTACCAAAGGGAGGAGGCGCCCGCGAACGTTGGCAGCACCCATTAAAAATGGCTGTACGCCCGGAATATGTGTAAACCGGGGAACGTGCAGTATTTCAGTGACCTCGCCCATGGGAGCTACATAGCGCTCGCCTGCAAGAACAAACCCGATGCCGTTCCATAGTTCCACGGCCTCTTGTTGTTCTGGCAAGCCCGCAGCCATGGAGCGGCTGCGCTGGGCGATATCCGTCAAAACGGCAAAAGGGGCTGCCTGGGCGGACATGCTTACTCCACGGTTGGGGATCAGGCAATCAGACTGTTGATTGTTTTGATCAGGTCGTCTTCTTTAACCGGCTTCACCAGATATCCTTTGGCGCCCTGGCGGGTTCCCCAAACTCGGTCGGTTTCCTGATCCTTGGTTGTGACAATAATCACAGGAATGGAAGCCGTTTCCGGGGCCCGGGTCAGCTGGCGGGTGGCCTGGAAGCCGTTTAGGCCAGGCATAACCACATCCATGAGTACCAAATCCGGGGTCTCGGCGCGTGCTTTGGCAACACCATCGGCGCCATTGTCGGCGGTAAGCACTTCGTGTTTGTGCTTTTCCAGAATGGTGGAGATTTTTTTAACCTCGGTAGGGGAGTCGTCAACAATCAGAATGCGAGCCATTAGTTCCTCGATGGTTCTATGTGTCAGCAGGGTTTACTGTGGCGTCACGGGTATATAGTGACGAATCGTATTAAGCAGCTCATCTTTGCTGAACGGTTTGGTCAAGTATTGGTCAGAGCCTACGATGCGACCCTTGGCCTTATCAAAAAGCCCGTCCTTGCTTGACAGCATGATCACCGGCGTCTTTTTGAAAGAGGAGTTGTTCTTTATGAGCGCACAAGTTTGATAGCCGTCCAGGCGAGGCATCATTATATCTACAAAAATGATGTCCGGCTGTGAGTCAGCAATTTTGGCCAGAGCGTCAAAACCGTCCGTTGCGGTGATAACCTCACAGCCAACCTTCTTCAGGAGGGTTTCTGCGGTGCGACGAATGGTTTTACTGTCGTCGATCACCATGATCTTCAAGTTCTCGAAGTTGTCATCCATTGTCCAGGTGCCTTGCGCTCAGCGACTGTCATTGTTTTTCAAACGAGGGTTTTTAGCATAAACCTTAAGGTTCTTCTATAAACCCCGCTCATTTATAGATTATCGTTGGTCCGATAAAAAGTATTACTTTGTGACCAAATGTACTATTGCCTGAAACATCACGTAATTTGCCAAGGATTTCTCCGGATGCAATCAAGGCTCGGGTACAATACCATCTGTTTTCTCAGCATAGCACTTATTGTCCGGTCCACTCTGCAGACCGGTTCGTGTTTTAACGTATCAGAAGCTCAAGAGGCACTATGACAGTTCGACTCGGAATCGTGATGGATCCAATTGAGGATATCCATTTCAAAAAAGACAGTTCACTGGTGATGCTGCTGGCGGCTCAAAACCGTGGCTGGGAAATCGAGTACATGGAGTTGCCCGACCTCTACATGGACGGTGGCAAAGCCATGGCCCGCACCCGCAGTTTAACGGTACAGATGGATCCCGAGAACTGGTATAGCTTCGGCGCGGCCCAGGATCGTGCCTTGGGCGATCTCGACGTAATTCTGATGCGCAAGGATCCTCCGGTGGATCGCGAGTTCCTGATTGCTACCTATATTCTTGAATCGGCAGAACAGCAAGGTGCCTTGGTGGTTAACCCGGCAGCCACCCTGCGTGACTGTAACGAAAAGTTGTTTGCGACCCAGTTTGAGGATCTGACGCCACCGTTACTGGTTAGCCGCTCGGCGGATCGTTTTCGGGAGTTCTATGCAAAACACGGCGATGTGATCATGAAGCCGGTAGATGGCATGGGCGGCCACTCCATCTTCCGTATCAAGGAAAACGACTTCAACCTGGGTGTGATTATTGAAACCCTGACCAACTATGGTGAACATCAGGCCATGGCCCAGAAGTACATTCCCGAAATCAGTGATGGCGATAAACGCATCCTGATGATTGAGGGTGAGGCTGTGCCTTACTCGCTTGCGCGCATTCCGTCGCACGGCGAAAATCGCGGCAACCTGGCGGCTGGGGGCCGGGGCGAGGGTCGCGAGCTTACCGCCCGTGATCGTGAAATCTGCGCCCGGGTGGCGCCGGTAATAAAGGAAAAAGGCCTGATGTTTGTAGGCCTGGATGTTATTGGTGACTACCTGACCGAAATTAACGTGACCAGCCCAACCTGCATTCGTGAGCTGGACACAGCCTTCGGGACAGATATTTCCAGCCTTCTGATGGATGCTGTCGCAAAGCGACTGGGCCGGGGCTGACGGAGGCATCATGGGTCAGGCTCAAGCTCAAGCACAGGGACAAACGCAGTAATGGCGGCGCAGGTAAGCGATTTAGACCGATTTTCCTTCACGCTGTTTATGGCGCTGGTGGTGCATGCCGTTGTGGTGCTGGGCATAACGTTTGCGCCTGAGTTGCCGCGCTCTTCTGCTCAGACCATGGAAATCACCCTGTCGCAGTTTGACGACGAAAAGGCGCCGGAGAAGGCCGACTTCCTGGCCCAGACCAGTCAGCAGGGCAGTGGCACCGAGGACGAGCCCCGGGAGATGACCACACCGCAACCCTCCGAAATCAGCCAGCCAGACGTGGCACAGGTACAGCCAGAACCAAGGGCGCAAGTTGCGCCGGTTCGCCGCCAGGAACGGGCAGTTGTGCAAACGGAAAGCCGATCAAGCCGGCAGGTTCAGCAACCTGAACAGTCCACCAAGCCGGAAGAAGAACCTCTGCCGGTCAGGGAAAAGAAAAGTCTGATGGATCGAAGCCTGGAGATCGCCAGCCTTGAAGCTCGCTTCGATGCCCAACAGCAGGCCTACGCGCGTAAGCCCCGAGTGATGCGGGTAACCGCTGCCTCCACTCTGAAGTCCACCAATGCCTGGTACGTTCAGAATTGGGTAAGTAAGGTCACCCGGGTTGGCAACATCAACTACCCCACCGAAGCCCGCCGTGCCGGAGTTTATGGCACCCTGCGAATGCTGGTATCCATGCAGAAAGATGGCACAATCAAGGAAGTGGCTATTCTGCAGTCGTCCGGGAGCACTCTGCTGGATGATGCGGCGATTCGAATCGTTAGGATGGCCGCGCCATTTGCACCCTTTCCGAACGAGATGCGGAAAGACGTCGACGAGCTAGAAATCATACGTACCTGGTCCTTCCAGCAACGGGGGCTGACATCCGGATGACGGCATCTAAACATTCTCCTCACAGCCTGAGACATCATTTTCTGGTGGCCTCACCTTATCTTGCGGATCCCCGGTTCCATGGTGCTGTTATTTACCTGTGCGAACACTCTGATGAGGGCGCCCTTGGGCTTATGATTAACCAGCCTCTGGATATTCATTTGGGTGAAATTCTGGAGCAGCTCGATCTCCAGGGCGGCGAACTCGATTTACCCGTGTTCAGTGGTGGCCCAGTAGAACAAGAGCGCGGGTTTGTTCTGCATTCCCCGGGTGCGGACTGGCAAAATACCGCCAAGGTCGCTGACGACGTTATGCTGACTACCTCCCGCGACATACTTGCCGGCATTGGCCTCAGCAAAGGCCCGGAGGAGTTTTTGATGACGTTGGGGTACTCAGGCTGGGGTGAAGGGCAGCTCGAGGAAGAGCTGGGCAGCAACGCCTGGCTTACTTGCCCTGCAACCACCGATATTCTGTTCAGGACGCCCTGGGCTGATCGCTACAAGGCCGTCCTTACGTTGATCGGAATAGATCTTAACCAGCTTAGTGAAACGGTGGGGCATGCCTGAGGTCGGTCAGCGCAGCGTTATGGCCTTCGATTTCGGCCTCCGTCGGATTGGCGTGGCTACCGGGCAGGAGATGCTTGGCACGGGCCAGCCCTTGGCCATGATTCTCGCCGATAACGGAACCCCGGACTGGAGCCAGTTGGAAAAACTGTTGGTGGAATGGCGGCCGGACCTGGTTTTGGTAGGTTTGCCCCTGAATATGGACGACAGTGAAAATGACATGTGTGGCCGTGCCCGCAAATTTGGCAAACGCCTGCATGGCCGCTTTCATGTTCCGGTAGAAATGGTGGATGAACGCCTGACCAGTTACGAGGCAAAGGGCCAAGTGATGGCGGCCGGTGGTAGTCGGGATTATGGACGTCACGGTGTGGACGATCGTGCAGCAGTGCTGATACTGGAAACCTGGTGTCGGTTGCAAACAGAATAAAAAGCGAGGATGGAATGAGCGCACTGCTTAATGTAGACCAGCTAATGGATACGCTGGAAACGGGGCTTCGTGGCCTGCTTAAAGAGCGCGGCATTGAGTCGCCGGTACTCATTGGCATCCGCACGGGTGGCGTCTGGGTAGCGGATATTATTGGCAAGCGCCTTGGTATTGAAGAGCCGTTCGGTGAGCTGGATATCTCTTTTTATCGGGATGATTTCAGCCGCATTGGCTTGAACCCCAAAGTGACGCCTTCAAGCTTGCCTTTTGATACCGAAGGCCGGGATATCATTCTGGTTGATGATGTCATCATGAGTGGTCGCACCATACGCGCTGCGATGAATGAACTGTTCGATTATGGCCGCCCAGCCAGTATCATACTCGCCACTTTAATCGATTTAGGTGCACGCGAACTGCCTATTCAGCCCGATGTAGCAGGGCAGTCTCTGACCCTGGGTGCGCAGCAACGCGTGAAGCTTCGTGGCCCGGATCCGCTCCGTATCGAACTCCAGGAAACCGGACAGTAAACCCCCGAACCCGATAGCAGGCAAACCATGACCGCAAACGCAGCTTCCCCCAACCATTTACAGCTAACCCGGGACGGCCAGTTGCGGCATTTCCTGACCTTGGACGGTTTGAGCAGGGCACTGCTGACCGATATTCTTGATACTGCAGATTCGTTTATCGAAGTGGGCGAGCGCACCATCAAGAAGGTGCCTCTGCTGCGGGGCCGAACGGTGGTCAATTTGTTCTTTGAGGCCAGCACCCGCACCCGTAGCACTTTTGAGCTTGCTGCCAAGCGGCTCTCTGCCGACGTGCTTAATCTCGACATCAACACTTCAGCCACCTCCAAGGGCGAGTCGCTCTCGGATACACTTCTGAACCTCGAGGCCATGGCCAGCGATATGTTTGTGGTGCGCCATGCTCAAAGTGGCGCGCCGCACTTTATTGCTGAAAGCGTGACCCCCGGGGTGGCCATTATCAACGCCGGCGACGGCCGCCATGCTCACCCCACTCAAGCCATGCTGGACATGTTGACCATTCGCCAGCACAAAGGCGGGTTTGAAGGCCTCAAGGTCGCCATCGTGGGAGATATTTTGCATTCGCGGGTGGCGCGCTCCCAGATTCGTGCGCTGAATGAGTTGGGCGCCGAACAGATACGAGTCATCGCACCCGGAACCCTGTTGCCAAGAGACGTCGAAAGCCTTGGCTGCACCGTGGAATACGACATGGCCAAAGGCATGAAGGATGTGGATGTGGTGATCATGCTGCGCCTGCAAAAAGAACGCATGGAAGGCGCTTTACTGCCGAGTGAGCGTGAGTTTTACCGGCTTTACGGGTTGAGCCAAGAGAAGCTGGCACTGGCGCATCCGGAGTGCATTGTCATGCATCCGGGCCCGATCAATCGGGGTGTCGAAATTGAATCCGCTGTGGCGGATGGCCCGCAATCGGTCATTCTGAATCAGGTAACCAATGGCATTGCCATCCGCATGGCGGTGATGTCTATGGCCATGGGTGGGCAGGTGGCCGAGCGCCAGCAAACACTGACTGAACTGAACGAAAGAGGCCTGGCATGAGCGGTAACGAACAATCCTCCGGCGCCAGCTTGAAAATTACCGGTGGCCGACTACTGGACGGTCATGGAAGTGACACCTCTAACCGTGCGCTGCTGATCCGAAATGGGCGCATTGCGGCCACCGGAGAAGCGGCTGAAAAAGCCGATGCCGACCAGACATTTGATGCCAAAGGCTGCGTGATTACCCCCGGGTTTGTAGACTTGTATTGCAACCTGCGCGAACCGGGCAATGGCCAGAAAGGCAACATGGCTTCGGAGACCCGAGCTGCGGCCCGGGGCGGCTTCACTACTGTGTGCGTGTCCCCGGAAACGTCGCCGGTTAATGACTCCCGGGCCGTGACCCACCTGATTCTGGATGGCGCCTATGCCAGCTCCGCCATCCGGGTGCTGCCCGTGGGCGCGTTGACCCGCGGTCTTGAAGGGGAAATGCTCAGTGACATGGCGGGCCTCACCGCGGCTGGGTGTATTGCGTTGGGCAATGGTTCCCGAGGGGTGCGTAATGCGCGAGTGCTTCGCCGCTGTATGGCCTACGCCCAGACGTTTGGCCTGACTGTGATGCTACGCCCCGAAAACCAATCTTTGGCGGCAGATGGTTACGCCCATGATGGCCTGGTGACAGCTCGTCTTGGCCTGCTGGGTATTCCGGAAGTGGCAGAAACTGCAGCCGTGATGGAAATGCTGCTGCTTGCGGAAGAAACCGGCGTAAGGCTGCACCTGAGCCAGCTTTCATGCGGGCGCAGCGTAGAGATGATCGCCGACGCCCGCCGTCGCGGTATTGCGGTGACCGCCGATGTGGCCATGCACCAGCTTGCCTTTACAGAAGATGCGCTGTCGGGTTTTGACAGCCGCTTTCACTTGCGCCCGCCGTTGCGCTCGGAGGCGGATCGTAAGGCATTGGTTGCCGGGGTTCGTGACGGGGTGATTGATGCAATTGTAAGCCAGCACCTGCCCCACGAGAGCGCCGCCAAACAAGCGCCGCTGCCAGACACTGAGCCCGGCCTTTCCAGCATAGAAAGCGTGCTGTCTTTAGGCCTTGGCCTTGTGCAGCGGGGTGAGTTAACCCTTGCTGAACTGATTCGCGGGCTTACTTCTGGCCCGGCTTCGGTGGTCGGGCGAATCGCTTCGATTGGCCAAGATGATATAGCCGACCTTTGCGTGTTTGATCCCGACGCCTGTTGGACGCCAAGCAGTCAGTCGCTTATTTCGGCAGGTCACCATGCACCGGTACTTGGCCAGTCTTTGGCCGGAGTGGTTCGACTTACTCTGGTGGAAGGGCGAGAGGCCTGGGCCCTCGCCTGAAGCCTGGCAGCCAGTATGAAAATGCGGCAGGGGTTGGCCAACCTCTGTCGACACCATCACAAAATCCCACATGTTGCTTAAAAACCCTTGAGGCAGGGCACCTGTGCCAACGTATTCTTGCCCCTGCCAACATAGTGTTGGCGACAATAATAATACGTGGCCCGGCAGATCAAGCGACAACGACTGCTGCCAGACAATAACAATTCAGGAGTCATCCCGTGACATCAGCAATTTTCCCGCAGCGGGTGGCCTTGGCGGTCACGTTGTGTGCCAGTCTTTTTGTCCCCTCGCTGGGCTATGCCCAGGCCAACGCTGAAGCCGCCGACGATGTTATTGAGCGAAGCTTTTGTGTGTTTGATCCCGTAGGGGCTAACGGGCCGTTATTCGCAATCACCAAAACATTTCAGCCGGTTGCGCTTAAAAACGGCATCAAGCTTAACTTGAGTGCTTACACTGACGAAAAAGTTGCCGCTGAAGATTTTAAAGCTGGCCAGTGCGATGCCGTGTTGCTTACCGGCACCCGCGCTCGTGAGTTCAACAAGTTCACCGGTAGCCTGGAAGCCATGGGCGCTGTACCCGGCGAAGAAGAAATGCGCCTGCTCTACAATACTCTCAGCCAGTCTAATGCCCGCCCGCTGATGATAAACGGGCCTTATGAGGTGGCCGGAGTGTTTCCGGCTGGCGCCATTTACCTGCATACCCGTGATCGCACCATCAATTCTGTTGAGAAGCTTCAGGGCAAGCGCATCGCAACACTGGATTTCGACCAGGCGTCTGTCCGCATGGTTCGTCACGTTGGCGCGTCAGTTGTCGGCTCCAATTCCGCCAACTTTGCCGGCAAGTTCAATAACGGCAGTGTGGATCTTGCCTATGCTCCGGCCGTGGCCTACACGCCGCTGGAGTTGTACAAGGGCGTTGAGCCAAACGGCGGAGTGCTGAAATATGCACTGGCTTACATGAACTTCCAGGTCATCATTCACAGCGACCGTTTCCCTGAGACGGCAGGCCCGATGGTGCGCAATGAAGCCATCAAGCGCCTTGATGAAGCCTACGACATCATTGCCAAGGCGGAAGCCGAGATGCCCGAAAGCGTATGGATGACTTTATCGCAGGAAGTTACCGCCGAGTACGACAAGATGTTGCGTAAAGTGCGCCTGTCTTTGCTCGACGACGGCGTGTACGACGAGCGGGCGATCAAACTTATGAAGGCTATTCGCTGCCGTGTGGATGCTGCCCGCTCCGAGTGTGCTTCCTGATAAGCCGCGGACCTTGAAAGAGACCCTCCTTTGGGAGTGGGAGGGCCTTTCAGCTTTGGTCAGTAGGTATGGTTATCAGCTTAAGCGGAACGCGTCTTTGAACGCTTTGCCTGCTTTGAAGCCAACCGTTTTGCTGGCGGGAATGCGGATAGACGCTCCGGTTTGAGGGTTTCTCCCTTCCCGTGCTTCACGGGCGCGAATATTGAACGTGCCGAAGCCTATAAGGGTCGTGTCCTCTCCTCGAGTAGCGGCAGCCGAGATCTGATCCGTAAAAGCGGTAATCACTTCGCTGGCTTTTTCTCGGGTGAGGCCAGTGCGTTCGGCGATAGCGGCTGTGAGTTCAGGTTTGCGCATCGAGTACTCCTTGTTGTTTTTGTTTATCGGAACCGCAACCCAGCAGGCATACGGTTACCTGAATCTATAGCGGTTTGCAGTGCTTTGTGCAAACCCTGAGCCGGTGAAAACTGTGTACACAGGCGTCATTTGCGGTGCCGGTCTCAAAAAGCGCGAGCGCTGTAGGCCATAATGCGCGGCTAACGGCGCGTTTATAATAACAATGCACAACGTTTAAAAGGTTCAGAAATCATGATGCATACCGGGACTTCATATACAGAGACTTTCGTCAGGGGCCATTCTCGCTGGTCATCTGCCGGCCAAGGATTGAAGCATTCGGTCGCTCGGTTCAGGGGCTTTGTTACTGCCTTGGCGCTTGGTACGTTGCTGTCTGGTTGTGGTGTGGTCAACCATATGGTCTACAAGACCACCGGTGATGTCATGCAGGGATTTTCCCGAGAGCACACCATTCCCTACTTGATGCAAAGTGGGGATCTGGCTATGGGTTGCGCCATGAGTGAAGCCACCGCCCCGCTGCTTATGTCTTTCGGCAGAGTGACTAGCGAACCGGACCAACTGGCCGTAATGCTCTATCTTTCGGCTGGCGGCTGTGCCGAAGAGCAGGGCCGTGAGCACGAGCTGGCCGCCTTGGCCGCCCTGTACGAAAGAAAAGGTAACGCGGCTGAAGATGCCATGATCCGCCAGAAGCGAGCATACGCTCTGGCTTCCAGGCGTTACTTGAAATCCTGGGAGCATCACAACACTTTTTACGGTGAGCCCGGCACCGGTGAGTGCCCGGATTTTGATGACGATATGGACGAGTTTATCTACCTTGCGGGCCTGCTCTCAGGGTTGCAGGCGCTTAACGCAGAGATCCAGTCGACCTCGTCCATTGGGGTTCCCAAGAACGTAGGGTCTGTTGTCGCTCGCGCCTCAAGCTGCCTTGAAAATGACAAGTGGTGGGGCGCCCCTACGGCATTGAAAGCGACGGTATGGGCGATGATGCCCGGCGCGCTACCCGAAGGTGAGGATGCCTTTGAGCGGTTGTCTATGACGGACCGCCAGGGGGAGGAGGCAGGTGTACGCCTGAGCCATGTTTTTCATGCAATTGCCGCCACCAACAAGGGTGATAAGGCAATGGTGAAGGCGGTGGTTCGTCAGCACGCAGAGTCGCTCAAGGAGCAGCCTTCCAATGAAGACTGGGCCTTTGTGGACGCCATGGCGTCCAATATGATCGTCGCGATCTCCGATCGCCTGTGGGTAGAGAATACCGGCCACCGCACGCCACTGGGCCAGTTTGGTACCTTCTGGGATGACCAGCAGAAAGAAGTTGAGACCATGGACCTGGATGGTCTGCTGTAATTCTTTTACGTCCCAGAGTGTCGAGTTATGTCCAAGGGTGGTTTTCGTCGTAGCGGCCTGGAGTGGTTTTCATCGCTGCCTGCCTGTCTGTTGTTGCTGTCAGTGGTTCTGTTTTCCACAAGCAGCGACATTCACAACCAGATGTTGCGGGGCGGTGAGCAGCTTTGGAGTGGTTATTACAAACTACGTATGGATCCGGCTGCGCCAACGTGTAATGCAGAGCGGGATATTGAAGCCGCAGTGGCAAAAGAGCTGGCTCAGGGGCCAGTCGACGATGGCCCTATGGCCGCGCTGCTGGGCGCTCGAACCAAAGACCCTGCCGATGTCCGGCTTGCAATCGAGCGCTCTGTAGCCGATTGCAAAGCTGCGTACCAAAGCTATGACAACCTGCGGGATAAGCTTACTCCAGGCGTTAAAGCCTACCGCGCAATAGAGCTGTTTATTGCCGATCTGATTGCCCTTGGCCTCGAGTCTCAGCGGTACATTCTGGTGTTGTTGGTTATGCTGTGTGCGATCACAGCAACCCTAACCCGCCATCATATCGCCATGCGAGCCATGGAAACCCGCCTGGATTACACGGTTTCTCTCACGCTTCAGACCATTGCCAACGCTATGCTGTTGGGTTCCAGCCTGATTTTCCGACAGTCCAGCATGGGCGCAGAAACCACAATTTCTTCCGAAGACCTGTTGCTCCACAATTTCTGGGTTACCGGGTTTGCGTGTCTCACGCTGGCGAGCCTTTACCGACTGGTTCGTGTGCCACCGGACTTGGCCCAAGGTGGACAGCTGAACAAGGCGTTTCTTGCGGTGCCGTTGTATACCGTGATGTGTCTGATATCCGGAACCTACTTCGCGCTGATTGGACACGCCTCGGGCATTGGCATCTATCTGGGCAAAATGATGGAACTGGCGGACATGTTTTTGAATGTGGGGCTGTACGTTTGGGTGGGCATGATGCTGAAACAAACCCGCCTTGCCACACTGGTGTTCGACCTGTTCCGACCCTGGCGTATGCCCCCGGAATTGCTGGCGGTGGTTGCCGTGCTTGTAGCCGCAGTTCCTACTGCCTATACCGGTGCCTCAGGTATTTTTGTTATTGCTGCCGGTGCGGTTATTTACAGTGAGTTGCGTGCAGCCGGTGCGCGTCGGCAGTTGGCGCTTGCAGCTACCGCGATGTCAGGGTCTCTGGGTGTGGTATTGCGGCCCTGTCTGCTGGTTGTCATTATCGCCTACCTTAACCGGGAGGTGACCACAGACGATTTGTTCGGCTGGGGCATTTGGGTGTTTGTGTTGACGGCCGCCATGTTCACCACGGTTGCGCTCACGGTAAACCGTCAGGGCAAGTTTAATCTGGCGCCGGTTTCCGAAGCCTTGCCGGCGACGCTTAAAGCCTTCCGGTCGCTGATTCCTTATGTATTGGTGATTGTGAGTGTTGTTCTGCTCTACCGCTTTGCTTTGGATGTGCGGATGGATGAGTTTTCGGCGCCGCGCCTGTTGCCGGTCATAATGATGGCTATTTTGCTTTACGAGCACTTAAGTTTTAAGAGCAAGAGGGAGCGTGCCTCTGGTGAGGCCAACCACCAAGGGCTGGAGCGAAGTGTGCGTGGGGCTACCAACGACACCACGGCCGAGATTGGCGCGCTGCTATTGTTGTTGGGCCTGTCGGTGAGCATTGGCGGCGTGATCGAGCGCTCTCAGATCATGCAGGCTTTCCCTCAGGCGTTCGACAGTGCCTGGTCTGCTATGGCGTTGATGGTTGTGATTCTGGTCATTCTCGGGATGATTATGGATGCCTTCGGGGCCGTCATCCTTGTTACCGCGACCGTTGCGACGATTGCCTATTCCAGCGGTATTCACCCTGTTCATTTCTGGATGGTGACCTTGGTGGCTTTTGAATTGGGCTACCTGAGCCCACCGGTTGCTTTGAACCATCTGCTAACACGACAAGTGGTGGGTGAAGCCGAGGTCCTGGCCGCCCAGCAGGAAACCGGGACCTTCTATGAGCGCCATGAACGCATCATCATGCCACTGATTGCCATGGGTATTTCCCTGGTGCTGGTGGCGTTTGTGCCACTGCTGTTCTACGCCTGATTGGTATTATTCCAGTTTGAACGCATCCTTATGGAAGTCGATGGCAGCATCGACTTCCTCTATTCCGGCCACTTTTGGCTCTGGTGGTTCAGCGCCCGCTAACACGCCCAGCACTGAGTGTACGCTCCGGGACAAGGATTCCGTGTTGTAGCCACCCTCAAGAACCATGGCCAGGCGGCCATTACAGTGCTTGTCGGCAATCTGCTGGAGAACGGCTGTCATCGAAGCAAAGCCTTCATAGGTCACGTTGAGGGCCAAATCAAACGAGTGAGCGTCAAAGCCTGCAGAAACCAGAACCAGGTCAGGTTTGAAGAAGTCCGCCGCGGGCACCAATATCTCCCGCATGGCCTTTAAATGTGCTGCATCGCCTGCGCCGCCTGCCATGGGCACGTTCACAATTGTGCCTTCTCCCAGCCCGGCTCCTACGTCTGTTAACGCGCCGCTGCCTGGATAGAAGGGTGAGGCCCTGTGCATATCAAAAAACAGCACATCCGGATCTGCCCAAAAGATATCTTGGGTGCCGTTGCCGTGATGGGCATCCCAATCAATAATCAGTACCCGTTTACATCCCAGCTCAGCTTGCGCATGTGCGGCAGCAACGGCCACATTATTGAACAGGCAAAAACCCCGCGCGCGAGTCGGCTCGGCGTGGTGGCCAGGTGGGCGGACAACGGCAAATGCGCTCTGGCTGTCGCCCCTTATCACTGCCTCAACTGCAGCTATAGCCGTGCCGGCGGCAACCTCGGCTGCTTCAACACTGCCCGGCGAAACTGCTGTTGTATCCACATCCAGCCAAGCGCTTTGGCTGCGCAAAGCAAAAATATGATCCAGAAAAGACGTGGTATGAACTCGCGCCAGCTGGTCTCGGGTTGCTTTCTTCCCGGCCGCTATCCGCACGCCTGGAATGGGCTCGCGGGCCAGTAACTCCATGATCGCTAGCAACCGGCCGGGGTGTTCGGGGTACCTCCACTGTACATTCAGACCTGACAGGATGGCTCGAACTCGCTTGTCTAGCCTTCCTGGCAGGAACTCGGCGTTAGTGTCCGGGTAATGAGCAAGTACCCGCTCATCGTAAAAAACGGTCACATCTCTATTATCAGCCACGCTATCTCCCTCAAAACGCCGGCTTGCGGCACCATGTCCATGTGTTGCATGGTGCGATGTGCGCCCGGCTGCTGGATAAGCATAGACCTAAAATCCGATGCAAGCGATTTGCTGAACGATGGCAAGGCTCTGAAAGCCTCTGGGTAGTGCTCCAGGCGGATGTTTATTTATTTTGTGTGTGACACAAAAAAAGCGCCGTGCTTTTCACAGGGCGCTTTTTTTACAGCAGGTAGAGGCTCAGAGTTTTGGGCCGGCCGCTACAATGGCATCGGAAACATCAAATTTCTTGAAGTTGTCCACGAACTGCGTAATCAGCTCTTCTGCTTTTTTGTCGTAGGCGTCCGCGCTGGACCAGGTATTGCGCGGGTTTAGCAGGCGGGTATCAACACCCGGTACCTGCTTGGGAACGCTTACGTTGAGGGTAGGCAGGTGCTCGATTTCAACATCATCCAGATCGCCGTTCTGAATCCCGCTAATAATGGCGCGGGTCGTCGGAATGCTGAAACGGGTACCTTCACCATAGGCGCCGCCGGTCCAACCTGTATTAACCAGGAATACCTTGCTGCCGTATTCGTCAATACGCTTCATCAGCAATTCGGCGTAAACGCCTGCTGGGCGCGGGAAGAACGGAGCACCAAAACAGGTAGAGAAGGTGGACTTGAGCTTGGACGACGAACCCATTTCCGTGGAGCCAACCAGTGCGGTGTAGCCGCTCAAGAAGTGATAGGCAGCGCCTTCACGGCTTAAGATGGATACAGGGGGCAGTACGCCGGTCATGTCGCAGGTCAGGAACACCACGTGGGAAGGCTCGCCGGCACGGTTTTCGAGCACACGTTTTTCCACGTGCTCAAGCGGGTAGGCACAACGGGAGTTCTCGGTAAGGGAAACGTCGTTGTAATCTGGCTCGCGGGTTTCGGGATCTATGGTTACGTTTTCAACAATAGCGCCAAAACGGATAGCGTCCCAAATGATCGGCTCGTTTTTCTTGCTCAAGTCGATGCACTTGGCGTAACAGCCGCCTTCGATGTTGAACACAGTGCCTGGGCCCCAGCCGTGCTCGTCGTCACCAATCAGGAACCGGTGGGGGTCGGCTGAGAGGGTGGTTTTGCCGGTGCCCGAAAGGCCGAAGAACAGGCAGGTTTCGCCATCTTCACCAACGTTGGCTGAGCAGTGCATCGGCAGTACGTCTTTTTCCGGCAGCAGGAAGTTTTGCACGGAGAACATGGCTTTTTTCATCTCGCCGGCGTAACGCATGCCGGCCAGTAGCACTTTGCGGCGGGCAAAGTTAATAATGACGCAGCCATCACTGTGGGTGCCATCGCGCTCTGGTACACACTCAAAATTGGCGGCGTTCAGGATCTGCCACTCTTGTTTGTCGGCCTGGTTGTAGTTTTCCGGACGAATAAACAGGTTGCGACCAAACAGGTTTTGCCAGGCGGTCTCGGTGGTCATTTTGACCGGCAAATAATGTTCGGGGTCAGAGCCAACGTGAACCAGCGAAACAAAGCTGTCCTTTTCCGCAATGTAGGCTTCTACACGATCCCAAAGAGCGTCAAATTTATCGCCATCGATTGGTCGGTTGATAGGCCCCCAGTGAATGTCGTCAGAGGTGCTTGGCTCTTCGACGATATAGCGATCCATGGGGGATCGGCCGGTACGCTCACCGGTTTTTACGACCAGGGAACCGTTGGAAGCCAATTGGCCTTCGTTACGCGCCAGTGCCTGCTCGACCAGCTGTGCTGTACTCAGATCAGTATAAGTGTTGCTCACTTCGACCTCGCCCTCGGGATGTCTTCGTGATTGCTCAGGCCGTCCCCCGAAAATTGACGGAAAACTGAACAATCGGGTCAGTTCAGGCGCGCTATTATGCCAGAGGCGCCGATAAAAAACGACTGCGCCCGAAGCCGCGTGATTGCTGGCCTCCGGGCGAATCCATTAGTTTTTCTAGTGTAGCGTATGACCAGCGAAAAGGTGATCAATATCATTCCTATCGAAGCGATAGTGCGCGTGGCAGAACTGGCAGTCCATCTCTATGGCGCCCTGTTCCTCCAATATGCTGTAGCACTCGTCCTTACCAATGCTTTCCAGCGCGCCCAGGGTTCTTTCTGCGGAGCAACTGCATTGAAATGCCACTTCTTCGGCGTCAAACAGGCGCACAGTTTCTTCGTGAAACAGGCGGTGGAGCAGGGTTTCACTCTCTAGTTCTAGCAGTTCGCTGGGCTTCACCGTCTGGGCCAAGTGGTTCACCCGCTCCCAAAGTTCGTCGTCCTGCTCTGTTGCTCCGGGCATGCGCTGAAGCATCAGGCCTGCGGCTCCGTTTTCATCAGAAAACAGAAACAGGCTGGTGGGAATCTGTTCTGAACGCTCGAAATACTCTTCAATGCATCCGGCGAGGCTGTCGCGTTCTCTGGGAACAACGCCCTGATAGCGGTTGCCTTGGTTGGGCGTGATAGTAATGGCCATGCGGCCATCGCCCAGCAGGTTGTTGAAGCTCTCTTCGCTTACAGCGTGTTCATCGAATCTTGCCAGGCCCCGAATTTTTCGATCATGGCTGCATTCCGCCATTAGCGTTCGTAAAGGGCCGTCGCCCTGTGCCTGAATGGACACGGTGCCCTCAAATTTCAGGCTGCTACTCATCACTATGCTGGCTACCAGTGCTTCACCAAGTAGGCCGCGAATGGATTCCGGGTAGGGGGCCTGGCTGCCGATTTCCTGAAAGCTTTCGTTGAGCTGTACCCAGGCTCCGCGCACCTGGCTATGCTCAAATATAAAACGTTGGAACTGGTCGCGGGATGCCATGTCGGTTCTCCTGAAAACTGGGTGCTTAAGTCGGTGGGTGACGACGGCAAATGGCCGAGCGGTTTGGCTCAGATGCCGTTGTAATCACGGAATCGTTGAATATCGCGGCGATCTTTTTTGGAAGGTCGCCTGGCTGGCGGCAACTGCGCGGCCTGCATGGTTTTACGCTGCCAGGAGAGATCTTCACGCTTTTTTACGCTGTCTTCGGTTTCGTGGTAAAGCTTTTGAGCTTCCGGCGCACCGCGCCGGCGCTCGCTTACCTCGTCTACAACCACGATTTGTTCCTGCCAACCAAGGCGCAGGGTAAGTATGGCGCCTGGCTCAACCAGCCGGCCAGGTTTGCAGCGCTGGCTGTTGTAATGGACTTTGCCACCTTCAACCGCTTCTTTAGCCAGAGAGCGTGTTTTATAAAAACGCGCAGCCCAGAGCCACTTATCGAGCCTTACCCGCTGATTGTCCGACGTGGATGCCGCCATGTCTCCTCACCTGGTGGGCGTGTGCCCAGATTATAACGCTCTCAGCCAGCAGATGGCAGGGGCCTTTGTTGGTGAAGGGTGGTCAGAATTTCGTCAAAATGATGAATGCACGGTATCTCGGAGTGTGTTTGCCGGGCGGTCTGCTTGCTGTCAGGGGTGAGAATGCCCAAGCACTGCGCAATACCAGCAGATCTGGCGCTTTCCAGTACCGGAAAGCTGTCATCTACCATTAACGTAGAAGCCGCCTTGTACGGGGCCAGTTGATGCAAATCCTTCCAGAACGCGGTGTCTTCCTTGGGTTTGCCCAGCTGATGGCTGGAAACAATGCTGTCCACAAAGCTGTCTAGCCCCGTTTTTTTCAGCTTTAGTTCCAAAGGGTCTGGGTGGCAGTTGGTTACAATGACGGACCGCAGACCAGTTTGTTTGAGCGCTTGAAGAAAGTCGGCCACGTGAGGGCGGTAGGCGATGCGGTCGCCGACTTCTGATTTCAGGCTGGTGATGTCCATGGCCAACCGGTCACTCCAGTAGTCGGTGCAATACCAGTTGAGAGTGCCTCGCTCAGCCATGATCATACTGATCAGTTTATCCCTGGCTTCATCAGGGTGCAGGCCGTATTGCTCGGCATAGCGCCGGGGCAGGTGTTCCAGCCAGAAGTGGTTGTCGAAGTGCAGATCAAGCAGTGTTCCGTCCATGTCCAGGAACACGGTTTCGAGGGACGTCCAGTTGATCATAAATAAAAACAGCCTGAAGGATTTTCGTCAGGCTGCCGCAGTTGCCGGCCTGAGGCAAGCCGGGATATTACGGATGTGTTGCACCGGAGGGGGCTGCAATCCGGGACTGCTTTTCATTTTACTTGCCGGATTGCTCAACAGTCTCGGGCTTTCGGCCTGACTTGGTACAGCCCAAGCAGCGCACAAAGGTTGCTTTCGCTGGGCCGACAACTAGCGTTTCCCCCGCTTCTGCAGCGTTGCCGCCGAGGAGAGAAAACGGCAGAGACACCAAATACACGGCGCTTCCCACAATGGTGGTCGCCAGCAGAACCGGGCGAACGAACACCGCATCACCCGCCATAGCCAGTGCAGACGGGCTTTCATCAATGGCGCGTGCGTGGCCTACGGATGAAAATGCCAGTAGGCAGGCCGCCACAGTGGCCATCAAAGTGTGTGAGATCTTGCGGGTCATTATCTGTCTCCTGAACTTTTGGGGCCCGTTGGCACCGGGTCATACGCAACAGTGCCGGATTCGTGTCGGGAAGATCGAACCTTATTGTAACTCACGGGTATTAATCCTCTGTTAACTATGAATCATATTTGCGTATTTTCAAACGAATTTTCGTTGCAAGTTGTGTATGTCCCGGCTTTCCAGTGCTGTTTTCTGTGGTACGCAGCGTGCGGCTATCGCTGGCATCGGCTGCAGTACACCGTAGACCGGCCGCTCATGCGAATCTCTTTCAGCGGAGCCTCGCACTCCGGGCAAGGCTCGCCGGATCGGCCGTACACCAGGAGAGATTGAGCGAAATAGCCGGGTTTACCGTCGCTGTTCACAAAATCTCGCAGGGTAGTGCCACCCATTAATATGGCGGCGCTCAGGGTTTCACGAATGGCCTCCACAAGGCGTTGGTAGCGGTCGAAGCTGATGCGCCCGGCCTTGCGCCGGGGATGAATGCCAGCTTTGAACAGCGCCTCGTTGGCGTATATGTTGCCTACGCCGACAACCACATGGCTGTCCATGATGAAGGATTTCACCGGGGTGTTTTTACCCCGGGATAGCTGAAACAGCATCCGGCCGTTAAACTCCGGCGACAGCGGCTCTGGGCCCAAATTGGCAATCAGCGGGTGAGTTGCTGCAGAGCCAGACCATAGCCAGCAGCCAAATCTGCGCGGATCGTTAAAGCGCAGGATAACGCCGGAATGCAACACAAGATCTATGTGGTCGTGCTTTTGTTCCGGCGTGCTGTCAGTGATTACGCGGAGGCTACCTGACATGCCCAAGTGGACAATGGCTGTGCCGTGATCCAGGTTCAGGAACAGGTATTTCGCGCGGCGATCCACGGTTCGAATAACCTGGCCTTCCATTTGCTCAGCCAAATCCTCAGGCACTGGCCAGCGCAGGCTGCCATTGCGCACCGTTACTTGGGAGACGGTCTGTCCTTCGCAGTAGGGCGCTATACCGCGCCGTGTTGTTTCAACCTCAGGTAGTTCGGGCACGCAAGCGGTCTCCGGGTCGGTTTATGGGGCGGGCTGTTCGGTAAGTGTGAACCGTAACAAATTTGCTTCCAAAGTCTGTTGTTTTGGCTAACACCTGTACGCTAAAGTATGGTTGCTGGCGATTTTGCGGTCGCCCTGGATTTTGATTTGAGGAATAACTATGTGGTTTAACGGTCTTCTTGACCTGTCGGTGATGCAGCTCATTCTGGTTACATTGGGTATGACCCACATCACCATTATCAGTGTAACGCTCTATCTGCATCGCCATTCGGCTCACAACTCACTGGATCTGCACCCTGTGCTGAAGCACTTTTTTCGCTTCTGGTTGTGGCTGACTACCGCGCAGAATACCAAAGAATGGACCGCGATCCATCGTAAGCATCACGCCAAGTGTGAAACCGCAGAGGATCCTCACAGCCCTGTGGTGCTGGGTATAAAGAAAGTGCTGTTTGAGGGCGCGGAACTATACGCCTCAGCGGCTACGGCTGAGAACCTTGAGCGCTACGGCCAGCGCACTCCGCAAGATTGGGTGGAGCGCAAGGTTTACAGCCGCTACAGGATGTTGGGCATTATGCTGATGGCGGTCATCAACCTCGCACTCTTTGGCGTTCACGGCATCTGGATTTGGGCTGTGCAGATGGCCTGGATACCTTTCTGGGCGGCTGGCGTGGTGAACGGCGTTGGCCACTGGATGGGCTACCGTAACTTTGAGTGCGCTGACAATGCCCGCAATATTTCTCCTCTGGGGCTGTTGATTGGTGGTGAGGAGCTGCACAACAACCATCACACCTATCCAAACTCATCCAAACTCTCGCGCCGTTGGTACGAAGTGGATGTTGGCTGGGGTTATATTCGTCTGTTCCAGTTGTTTGGTCTTGCCAAGCCTAAAGGCTATCGGCCAATTGCCCACTATGTTCCGGGTAAGCTGGATATGGATGTGGAAACCGTGCAGGCCATCGCCAATAACCGCTTTGATATTATGCGCCAATACCGCAAGCGGGTGACTGAGCCGGTTTTGCGCCAGCAAAAGAGCCTGATGAATGATGAGATCCGGCCTCGGTATCGCAAGCTTAAGCAGCTTTTGTCGCAGGAAGTGACGCTGATAAAACCGCGTGAAAAAGAGACGTTGGAGTCGGTGTTGGAGAGCAACGCTGTTTTGCGCCAGATTTATGATAAAAGCCATGAGCTGCAGGCGCTTTGGCGTCAGCGTGGTCTCAAGCCTCAGGATAAGCTGCAAGCTTTAATGGAGTGGTGCAAAGAGGCAGAAGCCAGTGGCATCAGGTATCTGGAAGAGTTTTCGGCTCATTTGCGGGCTTACTCACTGCGCCCTGCTGCGTGAGCCACCCGGTATAGGCTGTAGGTAACCTGTCCGGCGGTTTTCTGGCGGTGTAGCTGCCAGATGGCGGGCGCCGTCGGTGGTGCCGTTTCGCTCTCATGCTCCACATAGACCCAGCCGCCGGGTTTTACCCAGCCTTGAGCGTCCAGCAGCGGAAACAGGGTGGCTAGCCACCCTTGCCGAAACGGCGGGTCCATAAAAACAATATCGAACGGTTGCCGTGTTCGCTGGCTGAGATAGGCGTCTACACCTGTGCACACCACGGTGCCGGATTCGCAGCCAAGCAGGCGTAAATTGTCTCGCAAGGCGGTTGCCAAAGCTGCGTTGTTATCGACAAGCGTGGCATGGGCTGCGCCCCTGGAAAGGGCCTCCAGGCCCAGGGCGCCAGAGCCGGAAAACAGATCAAGACAGTCGCTCCCCGCCAGATGAAATGAAAGCCAGTTAAACAGGGTCTCCCGTGTACGGGCGGGAGTTGGGCGCACACCGCCGGCATCTGGGAAGCGGAGCTTTCGGCTACGCCAGTTGCCACCAATAATCCGCAGCTCGCCTGACGCTCGCAGGCTTTTGCCCGGGCTCCCGGCAGCTCCCTTGGGCAGCTTGTTGGAAAGGCGCGGGCCTGAGGGTTTTCTGTGCGTCATGTGACTGGCTCCAGAAGCGGATTGGGTTCGCTGTGCGTGGCGTATCTTAGCGGAAACCTGGCTTGCCATGATAATCCACGTGATCCTCACTTCCCGGGGACAGTCTGCTAGAATACGCGCTTTAATTTGTCCCGCCCAATCAGACTGACGGTATGACTTTATGATGGCAGAGTGGATTTCAGTCGGCCTCCTGGCCCTTCTTGTTCTTGTGTTTGTTCTGGATATTGCCAGCAACCGTCGCCGTGTGCCGCGACCGAAACCTGTGCCCCAACGCAAACCGGAGGCCGTGAAAGGCCCCGAGCCCGAAGTACCGGTCCAGAAGGAAGCAGCTCCTGAGCCAGTAGCTGAGGAAGTGGTGGCTCCCACAGCTCCTGAGCCAGCAGCTACGCCGGTGCCGGAAAAAGTTCCGGAGCCAGAGCCAGAGCGGGAGCCTGAGGTCAGTGTTTTTGAGCGTATCAAGCAGGGCCTGGGCAAGACCCGCGCAAGCTTGACGGGCGGCATGGCGGATTTGTTCTCGGTCGGTAAGAAAATTGACGAGGACTTGCTGGAAGAAATCGAAACTACCTTGCTCATGGCAGATGTGGGCGTAACGGCCACGTCGGAAATTATTGAATCCCTCACCGACAAGCTCCAGCGTAATCAACTTAAAGATGGCGAAGCCCTGCGCAAGGCGCTGCGTAACGAGCTGCATGGCCTGCTAAAAGATGTCACCAAGCCTCTGGTCGTTGATTCAGGGGCAAAGCCCTACGTGATCTTGATGGTGGGGGTAAATGGCGTGGGCAAAACAACGACCATCGGCAAGCTCACCAAGAAATTCCAGAGCGAAGGTAAGTCAGTAATGCTGGCTGCAGGCGACACATTCCGTGCTGCGGCGGTGGAGCAGTTGCAGGTCTGGGGCGATCGCAATAATGTTCCGGTGGTGGCCCAGCACACAGGTGCAGACAGTGCTTCGGTAATTTTTGACGCAATCCAGTCGGGTAAATCCCGCGGCGTGGATGTGGTGATTGCCGATACTGCAGGCCGGCTACAGAACAAGGATAACTTGATGGGCGAGCTGGAAAAAGTGGTTCGGGTCATGAAGAAGCTGGACGACACGGCTCCCCACGAAGTGATGCTTGTATTGGATGCCGGCACAGGCCAGAACGCCCTGAGCCAGGCTCAGGTGTTTCAGAAAGCGGTAGGCGTAAGTGGTATTACGTTAACGAAACTGGACGGCACAGCCAAAGGCGGTATTGTGTTCGCCATTGCGCGCCAGTTGCAGCTTCCCATCCGCTATATCGGTGTTGGTGAACAGGTTGATGATCTGCGTAGCTTTGATGCCGAAACCTTTGTGGATGCCTTGTTTGCTGAATAGCTTGCTGAATAACCCGGCCCTGTGGAGCAGTAGCCCACCATGATTGAATTCCGTCAGGTTACCAAGCGGTATGATAGTGACCATACCGCACTGCGACAGGTGAACTTCCATCTGGATCGCGGCGAGTTGGCGTTTCTCACCGGGCATTCAGGTGCGGGTAAAAGTACTCTGCTGAAGCTGATTATGGTTATGGAGCGGCCCAGTGCTGGCGAGGTTGTTGTCGGCGGCCAGGTGCTCAATAGTCTGGCGAGGCGGCAGATTCCCTATATTCGCCGGCATATAGGCGTGGTGTTCCAGAATCACCAATTGCTTTTTGATCGCACTGTATTTGATAACGTTGCCATGCCGCTGGAAGTGATCGGGTCCTCTCCCCGGGATGTGGGCCGACGGGTACGTGCCGCTCTGGATAAGGTTGGCCTGCTCAGCAAAGAAAAAATGAACCCCATGCAGCTTTCCGGCGGTGAGCAACAGCGCGTAGGCATTGCCCGGGCTGTGGTGAATAAGCCGCCCTTGCTGCTAGCGGATGAGCCTACGGGCAACCTGGATCCGAAGCTGTCGGCAGACATCATGAATCTGTTTGCCCAGTTCAGCCAGGTAGGCGTCACTGTGTTGATTGCCAGTCACGACCTTGCCCTGATAAATGAAATGGATCGGCGCACGCTGACTCTGGATCACGGTAATTTGATTACCGGTGGCAAGCCGTTTCAGGGAGGTGTGAGTGGCCGCTGACCCTTCATCCAAGCCCCGTAAGCCAGGCCCGTCGCGGGGGGCCAACGTTGCCCGGTCGCCTTGGCGCGAGCAGGCCGAATCCTATGTTAAAAACCACCGGAAGATTGCCCGCGATAGCGTCGGTCGCATGTGGCGAACGCCCATTGCAAGCCTGATGACTTGGGCCGTGATGGGCGTCGCCCTGGCATTGCCCGTTGCGTTATTGTTGCTGTTAACCAGCCTTCAGGGCGTGAGTGCGGGCTGGGAGAGCAGCGCCCGAGTAACGGTCTACATGAAATTGAGCGCAAGCCTCAACCAAACTCAGGAGTTGGCCCGCGAAATCAGGGCGGATAGCCGTGTCACCGAGCTGGAGTTGGTGGACCGTGATCGGGCATTGAGGGAATTTCGGGCTTCTTCAGGATTGGCTGATGCGCTGGATTATCTGGAAGAAAATCCTTTGCCCCACACGTTGTTGATCACCCCGGAGGAAAGTGCCCGCTCAGCAGAGGGTGTGGCGGGGCTGGTTACGTATATTGAAGGCATGGAGAGCGTAGAGCGGGTTCAGATAGATCTGGGCTGGCTGCAGCGCCTCAATGCCATGACAGACTTGCTTGCGCGAGCTGTGTGGGCGCTTGCGATATTGCTGGCGGTGGCCGTGGTGCTGGTTATTGGCAATACCGTAAGGTTGTCGATTGAGAGTCGTCGTGATGAGATTTTGGTGGCCAAGCTGGTCGGTGGTACCGACGGCTTTGTGCGCCGGCCGTTTCTGTACACGGGCGCCTGGTTTGGCTTTGGGGGCGGGGTCGTTGCCTGGATACTGCTGCAGCTTTCCCTGTGGTGGCTGAGCGGGCCAGTTGAACGCCTTGCCGGGCTGTACCACAGCGACTTTTCGCTTGATGGGCTCAGCATTGATGGTGCCTTTGCATTGATTATTGTTGCGATGCTGCTAGGCTGGCTGGGCGCTTGGGTTGCGGTAAAGCGCCATTTGGATGATATCGAGCCGGGAGAAATTGCCGGCGGCGGATGATCCGGGTCACGGTAAAACCGTATTGAAACTAAAGCCTGTTCCGGGTTAGCTTATTACGTATAGAGAAAAGTCAGGGTGAACTCTCCATTTTGTTGATTTAAAACGTTTTATTGGGGAGTTTGGGGAACTTACAGGTTCTTGGCGGTCTAACGTTTATCCGTTATATTATGCGACTGCCAAGTTCGGAGGTTAAAGCATGAGTACGAGTTTACAGCTCATTGAAAAACTGGTTCCAGGCGCAAATCTTGAGGCTTATATTCAGGCCGCGAGCCGCATTCCGGTGTTGACCGTGGATGAGGAGCGAGAATTGGCCGAGCGCCTTCACTACGAAGAAAACGTAGACGCAGCCCGTCAATTGGTGTTGTCTCACCTGCGATTTGTTATTCATATTGCCCGCAGCTATTCAGGCTATGGTCTGGCGCAGGCTGACTTGATTCAGGAAGGCAACGTCGGCCTGATGAAGGCCGTGAAGCGCTTTAACCCAGAATACGGTGTTCGGCTGGTTTCTTTTGCTGTGCACTGGATCAAGGCCGAGATTCACGAGTTTATTTTGCGCAACTGGCGCATTGTGAAAGTGGCAACGACCAAGTCCCAGCGTAAACTGTTCTTTAATTTGCGTAGCCAAAAGAAAAAGCTGGCGTGGCTGAGTCATGAAGAGCTGCATGCGGTGGCAGAGGATTTGGGCGTGGAACCTCGAGCTGTACGGGAAATGGAAGGCCGCCTTTCCTCGCATGACACAGCCTTTGATGGCCCGATGGATGATGACGACGACAGCGCCTACAGGGCGCCGGCGTATTACCTGGAAGATCATCGCAACGACCCGGCTGTTCAGCTTGAAAACGCCAACTGGACGGAAGACTCCAATGGCCGCCTGATGCAGGCTCTGGGCATGCTTGATGAGCGCAGCCAGGATATTCTGCGTGAGCGCTGGCTGTCTGAAAGCAAGGCAACCCTTCACCAGTTAGCCGACAAGTATGGTATTTCTGCTGAGCGTATTCGCCAGCTGGAAAAAAATGCGATGAAGAAGATTCGGTTGCAGATGGTTGAAGCTGCTTAATCCGGTCCTGCACTGGAAAGCCTTGAAAACGCCACCACCGATCAGGTAGGTGGCGTTTTTGTTTGTGGCTGACCGTCGCCGTTTGCGACACCCTCTTACAGGATCGTAACTGGCCGGTGCCCCGAGTTATTCGTACTCTGTTGTGAATGCAATCTGCTATTGGGAGGGGATCCGGTGAAAGCACTGGTAATCGAAGATGATCAGGACGTAGCAAACTATCTTGTAAAAGGTCTGAAAGAATCGGACTTCGTGGTCGACCATGCTGCAGACGGCAAGGATGGCATGATGATGGCTGCCAGTGAAGATTACGACATCATGATTGTCGATCGCATGCTTCCGGGCATGGACGGGCTGTCTATCATCAAAACGGTTCGCGCTACAGGCAATCAAGTACCGGTTCTGATTTTGAGCGCGTTGGGCGATGTTGATGATCGCGTTGAAGGCCTGCGAGGCGGCGGCGACGATTACCTCACCAAGCCTTTCTCCTTCACTGAGCTTCTCGCCCGGATTGAATCGTTGGTGCGGCGAAACCGTCAGTCTGCAGAAACCGAAACCGTGTTGCGGGTCGCGGATCTGGAAATGGATCTGCTAGCCCGAACGGTGAAGCGTTCCGGCCAGAATATTGATGTTCAGCCCAGAGAGTTCCGGTTGTTGGAATATCTGATGCGTAACGCGGGCCAGGTGGTTACCCGAACCATGTTGCTGGAAAAAGTCTGGGACTATCATTTTGATCCGCAGACCAACGTAATTGACGTGCACATCAGCCGCCTACGGGCAAAAATAGATAAGGAGTTCGAGACACCCCTACTGCAAACCATACGGGGTGCAGGATACATGTTACGTGAAACTGCTTAGCCAGCTCAGGACCTCGTCCTTCCAGCTTGCCCTGCTGTACATGGTGGTGTTTGCCACCTCGGTATTTCTCTTACTGGCCTTTATTTACTGGCGTACAGCGGGCTTCATGACCGCTCAGACCGACGAAACCATTGAGGCGGAAATTGCTGGGCTCGCGGAGCAATACCGGGGGCGTGGAGTAAATGGCCTGATCACGATTATTCGTGAGCGGGTCGCCCGCGATCCTAATGCCAAAACGATTTACCTGCTCACCACTGAAGATTTCCTTAAGCTGGCAGGTAATATAGAAACCTGGCCCGAAGGTGGCCGATCAGAGAGCGGTTGGGTCAACTTCACGCTCAGCTCGGCCGTGGGCTGGGCAGGGCCAGAGCGTTTAGCTCGTGCCCGCATTTTCGAAGTTCAGGGTGGTTTGAGGTTGCTTGTTGGCCGGGATGTGGACGAGCTCACCAGCCTCAAGCGGGTTATTGAAACGGCCATCAACTGGGGCATGGGGATCACCCTTGCGCTGGCCCTGCTTGGCGGTTTTTTGATGAGCCGAAGTACAACCCGCCGTATAGAAATTATCAATAACACCTCCCGACGAATCATGAACGGGCACCTCTCCTTGCGTATACCCACTCGCGGGACAGAAGATGACTTTGATCAGCTCGCAGAAAACCTGAATCAGATGCTTGATCGAATTGTGTATCTGATGGAAGGCATTCGACATGTGTCTGACAGCATCGCTCATGACTTGCGCACACCCCTGACGCGACTGCGGAACCAGCTGGAAAACACATTGATGTCCGTCGATAACGACGAAGCCCGTGAGCAGGCGGGCCGGGCCGTGGCCGAAGCGGACCAGCTGCTAGCAACTTTTAATGCGCTCTTGCGCATCGCGCGCCTCGAGACCAAGGGCAACTCCTCTGACATGAAGCGGGTAGCTCTGGATGAACTGGTGTCCGACGCGTGTGAGCTTTATGAGGCGCTGTCGGAAGATAAAGATCAGACGTTTGAACAGTCCCTTGAGGCTGGAGTGGTTATTGAAGGGGATCGGGATTTACTCTTTCAGATGATCAGCAACCTGATTGATAACGCCATTAAATATACGCCCGAGCATGGCACGGTTGGCGTAGCTGTCCGGAAAGAGGGCGACGATGCTGTGTTTGAAGTAAGAGACAGTGGTATCGGTATCCCCGACGATGAGAAAGATCAGGTGTTCCAGCGTTTCTACCGGGTTGGCAAAAGCCGCTCCCTCCCCGGTAACGGATTAGGACTCAGCCTGGTGAGTGCCGTAGCAGAGATTCATAAGGGGCGGATTATACTTAGCGATACCTACGAAGGGGAGCAGCCGCCAGGCTTAACCGTGGCTGTGTGCATGCCGGCTCTCACCCGAGTACGTAAACGTATCAGGGCTGCCCAGGCAGAGCAGGCCCACGAATCGGCCAGCGGTGACGCATCTGCGCCACAAAAGCCGGCCGTACCTGAGTCTTAGTGACTCGGGCGGAACCGGTTTACCTGTGACATAACCGGCCCGATCAGGGCGTCTGTTCGGGTTTCAACCTGCTGGGTAATGCGCTCAAACTGCGAGCGGCGAAGGTTCAGGCGAACCTGAATGCTGTCCCACTCACCCTCAAGGTGCTTCTGCTCTGCCATCAGGAAAGCTGCGATATTGTGGCGGTTAACCTTTCCGGTAATGCCCATCTGGTCGAGGCGATAACCCAAGGCGTCTACGCCTTCAAGAGCCATGTTCAGAAGCTTCTGTGTATTCATTATGTTATCTCCATAACTGGAAGCGGGTATAAGGTTCAATACGTGAACGCTAACGGCCTTCCTTAGAGTGTACAACCTAATTTCCGCCAGAGCGTTGGGGCCTACCCTGACCAAAAGGTAATTCATCAGAAAGGCCTTGGTAATACCGGGTGTGGAGAATAGGCATTGTAGTTAGAAGCAAGCATTAATAGCCGTTTGCTTCTTCCTCCAGCACAGCGCTAGCCTTACCCCGTTTTACGGGGTTTTTTTATGCCCGCAAAAAGGTGTCAGATTGGAGTGTTTGGGCAAGCGTTCTACTTGGCGTACTCAATGGCATTGATATACCAAGTGGTGGTCCCTGCTTCAGTTCTCACTTGCGCTTCGTCGCCCACTTCTTTTTTCAGCAATGCCCGAGCCATTGGAGAGTCGATGGAAATGTAATCGTTGCGATTAAATATCTCATCGTAGCCCACAATTCTGAACTTTAGAGTCTTCTCTTCGTCGTTCTCGACTTCTACCCAGGCTCCGAAAAACACCTTCCCTTCTTGCTCAGGGTGATGCTCAACCACCTTGAGGCTGTCAAGGCAGCGTCTTAAATAGCGCACCCGGCGATCGATTTCCCGAAGCCGCTTCTTGTTGTACTGATAATCAGCGTTCTCACTGCGATCACCAAGGCTGGCGGCCCATGTAACTTTTTTTGTGACCTCCGGGCGCTCAAAACGCCAGAGCTCATCGTGTTCTTTCTGCAGGTCATCGTAGCCCTGCCTGGTAATAAGTGGAGTTTTCAAGGCTGCTCCTGTTTTTTCAAAGCGGATGAGCTGTTAAAACCTGCGCAAGTTCAAAGTTCAGAGCTTGCATGTAACAATTTGATTATGCGCACCAGTGAGAGTTGTCACAAAACAGTCAATAAACCGAGAGGCGCGGCCAGTTTGGCGATAGACTGATCAAAAATTGACACATTTCAAAGGAAGCGTGTCCCAGATCAGGAAGGTCGCCATGAATGCCTTGCATCGTATTGCCAGATCGTCGGAATTGATACGTCGTGTGCTTGTCCCTGTAGCTGTCCTGGTTATGGTAGCAGGGTCGGCGAACGCTCAGACGAATCCTGGCGATAGCCCGGCGTTTGAAATGGAGCAGCGCTCAACGTTGGACACCATCTCGTTCCGCTCGATTGCAGAAGACGCCCTCTCAGATACGGTGATTGAAGGTGGTTTGGCAGCGCCGGCAGAGGGAGTGCCGGTTCAACCGGCGGGGAACGATGATTTCTATCTGGACCCTCTTGCGTTACAGCCGCGCGACAGTCGTACCGATCTGGGGCGCTCAGAGATACCGGTGCAGTTTCGTTTCAGTACACCGAAATCCATACCCGGGCAAATGCACAGTAACAACTATGTGATTCGCCCACCGGAAAACCGGACCTACGATACACTCAATGTGGACATGACGGGCCGTTGATAGCTACAGCTTCTCTGAGTCAAAAATACGATCCCGGCGGGTTTCTGCCGGGATCTGCAAAGCGGAGCGGCTTACTTGAGTGCTTCGAGCTTGTCGATGTACTTCTGCATGGCGTCGTCTTTTGACATGCCTTTGCACTTTTCCCAGGCGTCATACTTGGCCCGGCCAACAAAATCCATCATGCCCGGGCGCTTGCCCGACACATCGCCTTCGGTTCCCTGCTTATAGAGCGCGTAAAACTCCAGCTTCATTTCGTTGGAGGGCTTGAAGTCACCTTCTGCGTTCTGGATATAGTTTACCGCTTCATCGAAACTGGTTTTCAAATCGCTCATATCAATCTCTTCCTTGGTTGTCGTGAGAGTACTTTTACGCTTTAACGATGGGTTTCAGGAGTATAGCCACGGTGCCGGCTGCCGTCATTGACCAAATTTTCGGCCGTTGTGGCCAGCAGGTCACAAGCGTACACATGGATACAGGTACTGTGGCAAAAGTTTGCCCGCGCGCACATTTTGATATTCTGCTGGCCAGTTTTTGCTTGAGAAGTCTGATCTATCTGTGTACAGTTTTGCTGCTGCGTACCAGGAAGGTATGCACCAAGGATTGAACAACTGCAAACGATTTGCATAGGGAGCAAGCCATGTCGTCCAAAGACGGTTCTGTCGCGCCGAAAGAGCGCATCAATATCAAATATGTCCCCGCCACCGGAGATCAGCAAGCTGAAACCGAGCTGCCGCTGAAAATGTTCGTGGTTGGTGATTTCAAGGGACACGCCGAAGAAACCCCCATCGAAGACCGCAAGGCTATCTCCATCGACAAGAACAACTTTCGTTCTGTCATGAAGGAAGCAGGCCTTACGCTTTCCACCACCGTATCCAACCAGCTGGAAGAGCAGGCCGAAGAGTTGCCGGTCAACCTCGAATTCCAGACTCTGGATGATTTCTCGCCCGACAGTATTGCCCGTCAGGTTCCCGAGATGAAGAAGCTTATCGAATTGCGGGAAGCTCTTGTTGCCTTAAAAGGCCCTCTGGGTAATGTGCCTTCGTTCCGATCCAAGCTGCAAGAATTGCTGGATAACGACGAAGCCCGGGAAACCCTGTTGTCTGAGCTGGAATTGGCGACAGACAGCGAGTAATCAAAGCTGCCGCCTGAGCGCGGAGCACAACACCCAATATCAATCACGTACTGAAGGGATGTGGTATGTCTGATACTACTGCGCAGCAAACTGTTGCCTCTGAATCCGTAACGGAAGGCTCGTTGCTCGACCAGGTTATGGCCAACAGCCGTATGGCGCCGGCCGACGAGGGTTACGATGTCGCTCGCAAAGGCGTGGCAACGTTTATAGCCAACCTGCTGAAAAGCGAAGAAAAAGGCCAGCCGGTCAACAAGGCTCTGGTCGACCAGATGGTGGTCGAACTGGATCGCAAGATCAGTGCCCAAATGGATGAGATCCTGCATGCGCCAAAGCTGCAGGAACTGGAATCATCCTGGCGCGGCCTGAAATTGATGGTTGACCGCACGGATTTTCGCGAGAACATCAAGGTGGATATCCTACACGCCACTAAAACCGAACTGCTGGAAGACTTCGAGTTTGCTCCCGATGTAACCCAGACCGGTTTCTACAAGCATATCTATTCAACAGAGTATGGTCAGTTTGGTGGGGAGCCCGTAGGCGCGGTTGTGGGCAATTACGCGTTCACACCATCCACTCCGGATATGAAGCTGCTGCAGTATGTATCGTCTGTCGGTGCCATGGCCCACGCGCCCTTCCTGTCCTCTGTTGCGCCGTCGTTCTTTGGCGTAGACAGCTACCAGGAACTGCCAGCAATCAAAGAGCTGAAAGCGGTTTTTGAAGGCCCCAAATACGCCAAGTGGCGCTCATTGCGGGAGTCTGAAGACGCCCGTTATCTGGGCCTGGCCTCGCCGCGCTTCTTGCTGCGAGTTCCTTACGACCCGACTGAAAACCCGGTCAGTAGCTTCAACTACAAAGAAGAGGTTTCAGGCGACCACGAACATTACCTGTGGGGCAACACCGCCTACCTCTTAGCCACACGATTGACTGAAAGCTTTGCCAAGTACCGTTGGTGCCCGAATATCATCGGCCCGCAAAGCGGTGGTGCGGTGGAAGATTTGCCGGTTCACCTGTTCGACTCGTTCGGCCAGCTGGAAGCCAAAATTCCCACCGAAGTGCTAATCACCGACCGTCGCGAATACGAAATGGCCGACGAAGGCTTTATCTCGCTAACCATGCGTAAGGGCAGTGACAACGCCGCCTTCTTCTCCGCCAACTCCGTGCAAAAGCCCAAGCAGTTCCCTAACACCAAGGAAGGCAAAGAAGCGGAGACCAACTACAAGTTGGGCACCCAGCTGCCCTACATGATGATCGTTAACCGCTTGGCCCACTACATCAAGGTGTTGCAGCGCGAGCAGATTGGTTCCTGGAAAGAGCGGCAGGATCTTGAGCGCGAGCTAAACACCTGGATTCGCCAGTACGTCGCTGACCAGGAAAACCCACCAGCTGAAGTACGTAGCCGTCGCCCTCTGCGAGCTGCTCAGGTAACGGTTTCTGATGTAGAAGGCGATCCGGGCTGGTACCAGGTATCCCTGGCCGTGCGCCCGCACTTCAAATACATGGGGGCAAACTTCGAGCTGTCGCTTGTGGGCCGCCTGGACAAGGACTAACCCGTGCTCGGTGGTAACCCACAAAACATGGGAGGCAGCCTGTTCGAACGATTGGAGCAGGCTGCCGCTCCGGCCGGGCAAAGCATGGGCGAAGTGACCCATGTGGTGGATTCCATCAAACGCCACCTGGTGCGTCTGCTCAATGCCCATCCCGGCAACAGTGCCTGCGTGCCGGAATTGGGATTGCTGGATTTCAACGACGCGACCCTGGGCACCCACGATCTGAGTATCCAGATCCGAAGTGCAATCCGGCAGTGTATTGAGAGGTACGAACCGAGAGTAAAGCGGGTTGATGTAGTCGCCTTGCCGCAAGGCCCAGACCCTTTGCAACTGCGTTTCCAGGTAACGGTATACCTGAACGCAGGCGCAAAAGACGACAAAACAACAATAGATCTATTACTGGATGACAAACGTTACTACCGAGTGACGTAACGAAACGATCAGCAAACACCAAGGATGGCAGGAGCCGGTGGGGATGCTTTTCTGCAGGGAAAAAATGTCTGAGCGCAGCGAGTTGTTTTTCCTGGAAGAAAAGTATACCGACCAGCTCAAACTCCCAAGGATGCAGTAGTTGTATGAAGTTAAACCGATTTTACAGGGACGAGCTAAGCTTCCTACGATTGCAGGGGCGAGAGTTCGCGGACGCCCATCCGCAGCTAACGCGATTCTTGTCAGAGCAAAGCACAGATCCAGACGTGGAACGGTTGCTGGAAGGTTTTGCCTTTTTGACAGGTAAGCTTCGGGAAAAGGTGGAAGACGAGTTCCCGGAGTTGACGCATTCTCTGCTGAATATGTTGTGGCCGAACTATCTTCGCCCGGTTCCGAGCTGCACCATTATGCGCTTTGATCCGCAATTGCATGCGATTAGTGAACGGCAGCGGGTTGATCGGCATACCGAAATCAAGAGCCGTCCACTTGGCGATGCCACCAAGCAAACTCAATGTCGGTTTCGAACCTGCCGAGCGGTGGATGTTTTTCCAATCAGTGTGGCAAATGCTCATGCGGAGCATTCACGTGAAGTCTCGTCGATGACCGTGGATCTGGCGCTGCACACAGACCAACCGTTGAGCGCTCTTGGGCTGGATAATCTGCGCTTTTATCTGGGCGGGGATAATCACACAGCTGAAACACTTTATTTATGGTTAAACCACTACCTCAGCCGCATGGAGCTGGTTGTTGGGGAATCGGTTTATAACTTACCAACGTCGCTTCTGAAGCCAGTCGGGTTTGCCACTGATGAGGCCCTTTTGCCTTATCCCAAGAACGCTTACCCAGGGTATCGGATTCTGCAGGAATACCTGAGTTTTCCAGAGGCGTTCCGGTTTGTGGATATTACTGGCCTTGGCAATCGCCTGCCTGCAGTACAGGCAGATGAAATCAGTCTGCGTTTTCATTTCAGCCGGATTCTGCCGCCAGATGCACGGGTTCGGCCAGAGAATATGCAGCTTTACTGCACGCCAGCGGTGAATTTGTTTACCCATGAGGGCGAGCCGGTTGATCTTAACGGGCGCCAGACCGAGTATCGGATTCTGGCCTCCAGCCGGTCACCGGATCATTTTGAAGTGTTCAGCATTGAACAGGTTGAAGGCTGGCTGGAAGGTCGCTCCGGGCGCGGCGAACGTCGGATCTATACGGCGTTCGAGAGCTTTCAACACGAGGTTGAGCGGGATCGTGGTCGCACAGCCTTGTATTACCGGGTTCGGGCCCGGGACAGTGTGCGGGGCGACGGTTTTGATCACTATATGTCGTTTGTTCGTGGTGATGAATCTGAGTGCATGGATCGCCAGGAAGCGATTTCGCTGACGCTGACCTGTACCAATCGGCAGTTGCCCCAGCAGCTGGCGGTCGGGGAAGTGTGTATGGCCACGGAAACTACGCCGGCATTTGCCTCGTTTAGCAACATCACCCGACCCACCGCTACACTGAGGCCGACCCTTGATGGCAGCCTTTTGTGGACACTGATTTCCAATCTATCGTTGAATTATCTCTCAATGCTGGATGTGGATGCCCTACGCACCGTGTTGCGGGTGTATGACTTTCGGGCACTGGTGGACCGTCAAGCGGAGCGGGTTTCCCAGAAGCGGCTTGCCGGTATCAGTGCGATCGAAACCAACCCGGTAGACAAGATGGTTCGCGGGCTGCCGGTACGGGGGATTCGTTCGGTGATGAAACTGGACCAACAGGCCTTTGCGTCGGAAGGCGATTTGTACCTGTTCGGTACCGTACTCAGCCAGTTCTTCGCACTTTATGCCAGTATCAACGCATTTCACCAACTGGAAGTGGTGAACACAGACAACCAGGAACGGTATACATGGACGTTACAGCAAGGTCAGCAGCCGCTGATGTAGCCGGCCTGCAACCCGTTCTGGGCAATGCGCGGCGATACAGTTTTTTTCAGCTGGTGGACTTGATTCACCGACACCATGGCGATGATCTGGAGGGCGGTCGGGACGACCAGCCAAACCAGGAGCGCATCCGTTTTTCATCGTCGGCGGGGCTCGGGTTTCCTGGCAGTGATGTAATCTCAGCCTTGTCGCCGGAGCATGAACACGGGCCCTACCAGATGGAAGTGAGCTTTCTGGGCTTGCACGGTTCTCAATCGCCGTTGCCAGGGTACTACCTTGAGGATCTGGCCTGGGAAGCTGGTCAGGATCTTGGGATACGCCGGCATTTTCTGGACTTCTTCAATCACCGACTGGTCACCCTGTTTCATCGCTCGTGGCGCAAATACCGCTACTACGTGCGATTTCGCCCTGGCGCGTCGGATGGGTTTTCCAATCTGATCTACGCCCTTATCGGTCTGGGTGACAGCCGGTTACGGGAAGCCACACCGGTTAACTGGTCAAAAATGCTGGCGTATTCCGGGCTGATGGCAGGCCGCAGCCGTTCTCCTGAGGTGGTCAGTGGCATTGTGGGTCACTGCTTCGATCTGGACGATGTCAGCATTGAACAGTGGGTTTTACGCAAGGTGGCCATCGGTGAAGATCAACAAACACGCCTTGGTCAGAGTAATGCCACGCTGGGAAACGACACACTGGTTGGTTCTCAGGTTCGCGACCGCAGCGGCAAGTTTATTTTGCGGATTCGAAACCTGAGCCGCCAGCGCTTTGCGGACTTTCTGCCTAATGGGCAGGACCACCAACGCTTGGTGAAGCTGGTGGAATTCGCCACCCGAGAACAGCTGGCCTACGACCTGGAGCTGCAGATGCGAGCACAGGATATCCGCCCGATGCAACTGCGGGAGGATGTGCGATTGGGCTGGAATTCTTTTGTGACACCCGAGACATCCAAGCGCCGACCAGCCGTGCGGATTCAGATACGCCGTTAACAGAAAAAGGAACGCAATCATGGATGAGCGGCAGGTAACCAAACTGAAGCTGACGGTAACCAACCCCGGCGCCACCCGCAGTGGGGCTGGCATTGAGCACAGTTTTGGCCCTCAAGGTGGTTCCATAGGCACAGCCGAGAGTGATACCTGGCAGCTATCGGCGCATCGCACGGGCGCTGTTCCGGGGCACGCGGAAATCCGGCTTCTTGATGGTGGCTTTTGCCTGATTGATCGCAGCGGCCGAACCTACATTAACAGCGCGACCCAGCCTGTGGGCCGTGGCCGCCGGGCACGGCTGAACCAGGGCGATACGGTTAGTATCGGTCGCTTCCGCATTCGGGCTGAACTGTCAGACGTGCCTGCCGATCAGGAGCTGGAGCACCGGGAGGCTGCAGAGGATAGAAGGCTGGTGGATGTAGCAGAAGGCGAGCTGACCCGAGGGGCAGGCCGAGAGAGCGACATGCACGTATCCGAACCCCTGGAAGGACTGGCGCCGGCGGCTGCAGAATCCGTCAGCCCGGATCCCATGTTGCACTGGCAGGATGAGCCTGCCAGTGCCGACCATGATGAGCGCACGCTCATGGCAAGCGAGCGGGCCTGGTTTGCGGCTGAAACCGACGTAACGGATGAATACCGGGAAAATCGCGACGTGGCGATGGGCCTTCCGGTAAGAAAAGGAGAGAGGGACAGGATGTCACAAACTAATACGGGCGCAGCGGATCAGGGCGCAGGTGAGAAGAGCCGCCACCAGGGCGATCAAAGTCGCAAACATGTCAGTGCTACCCCTTTGATGCAGGGTATGGAGGCAGGGCTCAACTTTTCTGACAGTGACGGCATGCAGTTGTTTTTGGAGGAGGCCGGGCAGACGCTAAAAGCGGCGATAGAAGGGTTGCTGGCTCTGCACCAGAGCGAAGATAGCCGGCACCAGGCGCTGCGCACACGGCTGCAACCCATTGAGGATAATCCGTTACGCCTTGGAGGCGATTATGAGGAAACCGTGCAAACCCTCTTCGCCAGCCAGCGCAGCCCGGTGCATTTGTCGGCGCCTGCCGCCGTGCAGGAAAGCCTGCAAAGCCTGAATCACCACCAGCGGGCAACTCGCGAAGCCATTAGCGAAGCGTTGGACGCCATTCTTCACGCGTTTTCGCCAGAAGCCCTGCTGCGCCGCTTTCATGGCTACCGCCGTGGCTTGCAGCAGGATGAGGATGAAGGTCGCTGGGCCTGGGATATGTACCAGCACTATTACCGAGAATTGAAATCGAGTCGTCAGCAGGGTTTCGAGCGCTTGTTCCAAGAGGTATTCGACCAGGCTTACGACCAGCATTTACGTCAACTACAAAGGGAGAGTCTGTTGTGAAAACCTGCAAATGGAATTTGCTGTGGAGGGTGCTGACGATGGGGCTGGTGATTGTGCTTGCGGGATGCAGCACGCCCTATAACGCTGTGACTAAAACCGCGAAAGTACTTTGGGATCCGGATATTCCTGTGGGGTATGCCGAGGATCTTCCCAGCCGGGTGGATCTGACCATGGTTGCCGAGCCAGGTGTGAACCCGAACGAGTCCTTGGCCCCTGCGCCGATTGCCTTTCAGATTATCGAGATGCGCGACAGCTCGTTGCTGATGGCGGGGGATTTCGATCAGCTGTTGAACAACCTGAAGGACTCATTGGGCCGTAATTACATTGATCACAGTGATTACACCCTTGTGCCTAACCAGTTTAAGTTTGTGGAACCGTTTGAGATTAGCAAAGACACTCGGTTTATCGGTGTGATTGCGTTCTACGCATACCCCAATCTGTCCCAGTGGAAAAAGGTGGTCCGGGTGGATCCTGTCGGTGGCCGTTACCATCTTCTGGTTAATTTGAGGGACAGGGAAGTGCAACTCAAGCGGTCGGAGGAAACCTGATGGCCGTTACAAATCGAGTCGTCTGGAGTGATGGCCTGTTTATCAAACCCCAGCACTTCCAACAACAGCAGCGGTATCTGGAGCACCAGATCAACGAACGGTCCCTTGCGGTTTCCGATTACCTGTATGGTTTCAGCGATTTGGAGCTAAACGCGGAATACCTGAGTTTTGGGCGAGTTGGGTTGGTGCGGGCCAGCGGCCTGTTTCCCGATGGCACCCGTTTTAATCTGCCCCAAGACGATGTAATGCCAGAGCCCCTGGAAATCGCGGATGCATCGGTGGCCAACCAGGTTGTCTATTTGGCCTTGCCTCTGGGTAGCGACAGCTTGGCGGAAGTGGAGTGGCCGGATGCGCCGGTGGCTGGAAGGTTTCGGGCCCAAAGCACAGAAATTCGGGATCTGCATTCCATTGACGGCGACGCCCACACCATCGACGTGGCCCGTGTTGCGCCGCGCTTGATGTTGGAGCGGGATGATCGCAGCGCCTATGCGGCACTGGCCATCGGCCGGATTCTGGAGAAGCGCCCGGATGGCAGTTTGGTGATGGATCCGAATTTTATGCCCACCATGCTTAGCGTTCGGTCGGCGCCCAGATTGCAGCGTTTTGTCGGCGAAATGGCGGGTTTAATGCGTGAACGCGCACGTAATATTGCGGAACGCGTGGGCGCGCCAGGGCAGGGCGGCGTTGCAGATGTGGCAGATTTCATTTTGCTGCAGATGCTCAACCGGGCGCACCCGAGGTTTATGCACTTGGCCCGACTGCGCCAACTGCACCCGGAGCGTTTGTTCGAGGCCCTGTTGGAGCTTTGCGGCGAGCTGGTGACTTTTACCGACGAAGGCCGCCTGCCGCGGGAATATCCAGCCTACGATCACGACCTGCCCGAAGATTGCTTTACGCCATTGATGCAGGTCTTGCGGCAATCTCTCAGCACGGTACTGGAGCCTCGAGCGCTGGCTATTCAGCTGCAACAGCGCCAGTACGGCCTGACGGTCGCGCCGGTTCAGGACGGCCAGCTGATTCAAGGTGCCGAGTTCATTCTGGCGGTCAAAGCCGACATGCCCCTGGACGATCTGCGCAAGCAGTTCACCCAGCAGTGCAAGGTGGCCTCCGTGGAGAAAATTCGCGACCTCATCAGCCTGCAGCTTCCAGGCATTCCGTTGTCTGCTTTGCCGGTGGCGCCGCGCCAGTTGCCATATCACGCCGGGTTTGTGTATTTCCGGCTGGACGATCAAAGCCAGGCTTGGCAAATGCTGGACAACGCCAGCGGCTTTGCCTTCCACGTGGCGGGCAGCTTCCCGGGACTGGAAATGCAGTTCTGGGCGATCAGGAGCTAAATTATGACAGATGCACCGGTAATGGATTTACCCGATGGCAGCAGGCATTCCGGCGGCAGTGCATTCAGTGATCTGTTGTTTGCCGAAGAACAACCCCAAGACGGCGCCTCGGGCAGCGACTTTGGTAATGACCAGTTCCAACTCAGAGGGCTGGAAGACAATCGCCTGACCGATGCCGCCACGCCTTTGCTTGGGCTGGTGATCCGGATTCGCCGGTTGGCGGATTATCGCGCCGTTGAAAGCCTCTACCAGCAGGTAGTAGACGAGGTGGCCGCCATTGATCGGGAGCTGGTCGAGCAAGGCTACGAACGCCCTACGGTAGTGGCTTATCGTTACGTGCTTTGCGCCTTCATTGATGAAGCGGTGCTGGGCACGGATTGGGGCGCACACAGCGTTTGGTCCCAGCACTCATTGTTGTCGCGCTTTCACAACGAAACCTGGGGCGGCGAGAAAGTATTCGCCATCCTCGCGCGCATGGAGCAGGAGCCGGCGCGCTACAAGGACATGCTGGCGTTTATCTACCTGTGCCTGTGTCTGGGCTTTGAAGGCCGTTACAAAGTGATGGAAAACGGCCGCGATGAGTACGAGCAGATTCTGCGTGGGCTTCACGAACAACTTCAGTCGCTCAGGGAAGACCAGAGCCCCGAGCCTCTGGCAGATGCCCAGATCAACGTAACACCAGCCCGCAACCGGTTACGGAGCGGTTTGCCGCTGTGGGGCATTGCCGGGTTGTTTGCAGCGGCCATGGTGGGCATATACAGCCTTTACAACATAGCGCTGGAAGAACGCATCATGGATGTGCTCAGCGTATTGGAACAACTACCGAAATAAGGATATCACTGTGATTCGGGTAGAACTGCCGGCGCTTATCGGGCGCCTCAACGACATTTGCCGCAATGGGCTGGAAGCCTCTGCGGCCCTGTGTATCAGCCGCCAGGGAGCAGAAATCACCCCGGCTCATATGCTGTTCAAATTACTGGAAACGCCGTTTTCCGATGTGCGCCAGATATTGGAGCAGGCCGGAATTAACCATCAAGAGTTTCAGCCGGTTGTTGGTGAAAGCCTGAACGGTGAACTGCAGACCGCAGAGCCGTATCCATCTTTTTCGCCGCTGCTGATCGACCTGCTGCAGGACGCCTGGCTGTTGGCTTCCACCGAGCTGGGACATCAGGATTTGCGCTCCGGCGCTGTATTCCTGGCCTTGTTGATGAACGCCGACCGCTACCTCATGCCACAGGTTAGCCAGCAACTCCGGGATATTAACCGGGAGCACCTGCGCCGTCAGTTTGACACCATGACCGCCGGTTCCGCCGAACGCCCGAAAATGGCGCAGGGTGAAACAGGTGCACCCCAGGCCGAGGCGGATATGGATCCGCTCAAACGCTACGCTACCGATTTTACCGCGCTGGCCCGTGCCGGAAAGCTGGACCCGGTGGTGTGCCGTGATGCTGAAATCGATCAGATGATTGATATCCTCTGCCGCCGGCGCAAGAACAACCCCATCGTGGTAGGTGATGCAGGTGTGGGCAAAAGTGCGATTGTGGAGGGCCTCGCCCTGCGCATCGTTAACGCCGAAGTGCCAGAGCGCCTGCAAAAGGTGGAGCTCTGGACCCTCGATATGGGAGCACTGCAGGCCGGGGCCTCGGTAAAAGGTGAGTTCGAAAAACGCTTGAAAGGCGTGATAGAGGCTGTGAAAGGCTCAGCTACACCCATCATTCTGTTCATCGACGAAGCCCACACTCTGATCGGCGCCGGCAACAGTGAAGGCGGCTCCGACGCCGCCAACCTGCTCAAGCCAGCGTTGGCCCGTGGCGAGTTGCGTACCATCGCCGCCACAACCTGGCGCGAATACAAAAAGTACTTCGAAAAAGACCCGGCCCTCAGCCGTCGCTTCCAGCCAGTCGCCCTGGACGAGCCCAGCCCGGCACAGGCGGTGCACATTCTTCGTGGCCTGCGCACCGTGTATGAAAAAGCCCATCAGGTACTCATCGCCGACAGTGCCTTGAAAGCTGCCTCCGAAATGTCTGCCCGCTACCTGGCGGGCCGGCAGCTACCGGATAAAGCCATCGACGTGCTGGATACCGCTTGCGCCCGCGTTAGCCTGAATCTGAGTACGCCACCGCGTAAGCTTAGCCACGCGCGCAGCGAGTTGCACCAGCTCTCTATGGAACAGGAACTGCTGAACCGAGAGCATACCCTCGGCCAGAGCGTTGACGCAGCCCGGGAAGCCGAACTGGAACAGCGCATTACTGAACTGAGCGAGCAGTCCGCCGAACTGGAAGAAAGCTGGAACACCCAGCGCGACATGGTCGCCCGCCTGGTGGAAATCCGCGAACAACTGCTCAACCCGGCGGACGTTCAGGAGGCCATTGCAAAAGACGAAGCCGATACCGAAACAATACCCGAACAGGCTGGCCTTGAAGTGCGCCCCAGCCTGCAAAATGAAGCGGCGGCCATCGAGCAGGAGCTCGCTGAACTGCAAGCCGACGAACCTCTGGTGCACGCCCGGGTAGATGCCCGCCAGGTTGCCGAAGTCATCGCCGATTGGACGGGCATCCCCGTGAACAGCATGACTACCGACGAACTGAAAAAAATCACCCACTTGCCGGCGTACCTGCAAGCCCACATCAAAGGCCAGGACACCGCCATCGACTGCCTGCACCAACACCTGCTCACCGCCCGCGCAGACCTCCGCCGCCCCGGCCGCCCTATGGGCGCGTTCCTCCTGGTCGGCCCCAGCGGCGTGGGCAAAACCGAAACCGTGGTACAACTGGCCGAACTGCTCTACGGCGGCCGCCAGTTCCTCACTACCATCAACATGTCCGAGTATCAGGAAAAGCACACCGTTTCCCGCTTGATCGGTTCACCACCCGGCTATGTCGGTTATGGCGAAGGCGGCATCCTCACCGAGGCCATCCGCCAGAAACCCTATTCCGTGGTACTCCTGGACGAAGTAGAAAAAGCCCACCCGGAAGTCCTCAACCTGTTCTACCAGGCTTTCGATAAAGGCGAACTGGCAGACGGCGAAGGCCGGCTGATCGACTGCAAAAACATCGTCTTCTTCCTGACCTCCAACCTCGGCTACCAGACCATCGTCCACCACGCCGAACACCCGGAGAAAATCGAAGAAGCCCTGTACCCGGAACTGGCCGACTTCTTCAAACCCGCGTTGCTGGCAAGAATGGAAGTGGTGCCCTACCTGCCACTGGGCGAAGACACTCTCAACCGCATCGTCGGCGACAAACTGGAACGCCTGGCCCAGCAAATCCGCGACCGTTACCACACAGAGGTGGTGATGGAAGACGGCTTGGTAGAAGCGATCCGCAGCCGAGCAACAAGAAGCGAAAACGGCGCGCGCATGTTGGAATCGATTATTGAAGGTGAGCTGTTGCCGCCGATCTCGTTGGCGTTCCTGGAGAAGTTGGCGGCGAAAGAGCCGGTAACACAGGTAACTCTTGGGGTTTCTGAGAACAAATTTTCAGGCGTTGTGATCTGAGGGTAGCTGAGATCTAGCATAGTCTGCGGGGCGGCTTTCCAAAACCCTGCGGAGCCATGGATGGCGGAGCGGAGCGTACAAGGATGTATTCACAGCGTGTTTTGGAAAGCCGCCCCGCAGGCTACGCGGACGGCAACCTCCGTTTGAACAATACTGGGAACAAAAAAATGGGACGGATGCAGATGGAACTGCACACCGGCATTGAACTGGCAGTCGCATTGATACACCAGGCAACACTGCCGGATTTGCTGAAAACTGCCACGACACAGCTGGAAAACGCCTTCGGCCTAACCCGCTGCTGGGCATTGGAGCTCGACCTTAGTGGCCGCACACTGCACTGCAGCGACCTGCCCGAACCCGGCGAATTCGACTGCGGCGACTTCAGCCACCCCTTCGCCCACCTGCTGCAAACCGGCAAAGCCCGCGAACTCACCCGCGCCGCCAGCT
>Ga0208158_1000042_pt1 | contig 80534 bp, 91 predicted proteins | sample 8_EtaG_FD_184081 | JGI IMG/M metagenome (GOLD analysis project Ga0208158, IMG submission 184081) | Marine viral communities from the Subarctic Pacific Ocean - 8_ETSP_OMZ_AT15162 metaG (SPAdes) (version 2) | ecosystem: Environmental > Aquatic > Marine > Oceanic | place: Pacific Ocean | collected...
ATGTCATCAGTAATATAGTCATCTTCTAATCCTGTTTCCTCACGAATTGCTCGTAGAATTAGATACGAATTAATGTGGTCTGAACCCACACATTCTCTAACATCAGTTTCGGTATTATGGATTTCAAAATGATATACAATGTCATGTCCACATAGGCATTTATCTGGGTGAACAGCAACATAGTCTGGTAAGTTTTCATAGTTTCCTATTTCATGCCACCAAACATTTCCTGTTGCAATCCACTCATGTTTTGCATCATCATAGTTGTCTGCGTTACTTAACGCAACCATACGCTCTTTCAGTCTTCTATCCCATCTACCGTTTTGTAGACTTCTTCTTGGTTTAATATCCATATTCATTCCTCTTTGTTAACCCATACATAGGTTCTATCATTTACTTTTGATAATATTGTGTTTTTCTTATGTCTTGCATTGTGTGCCATCTTCAGACATATACCATGTCCTTCTAATGAAGAATCCTTGGCGTAATATACTTTCTCACGAAAATATATGGGGTTATATTTATCACACCATTCTCCGCCAACGGTTTCATCTAATCCACAAATTCTACATACTCTTAGTTTACTCATAATCCTGCCTCCAATTGTTTTACTTTAACTCTGAGTTTCATTAACTCAGATACCATTGCATGGTATTCTTCTAGTGGCATAGAAACTACACGTTCACCGTCTAGTATAAAACTAACTTTGCCACTACTCATCTTCTTTCACCACCGGAGTTGCTTCTCTTTTATCCAAGTCAATTTCAGTAGGCCAATCTTCTAATAGACCTGCTGCCATCATCTTGTAAATATCGCCCAATCCAACTGCTAGAACAGTATGTTCACCATTCTTTACTTCTGTCAATGTGGGAGAAGTTGCAATACGCATGGTATTAAACAACAACTCATTTCCACCGGGATAAATAAAATCCCAATGCTTTCCATTTTCTTGACAGTAATTAAACAGTTGGCGACAAGGCGCACAACTCTCAGTAGAGAAAACTACAAACTTTCTCTTCATTCAATCACTCCTTTTGTTTTCTTTCTACAATGGGCGCAAGGATGCTGCTTGTGAATTGAACCTTGCGGTATTCCAAATCCACAAGTAGTGCAATAATGTTTAGCCATTACGCTTCCACCCACGATAGAAAGTCTTTTGTTGAACCAGCCAATATTGTAAATATTGACCCTCCGTTGATGTGAACGTCAACCAATCGCTGGTTCTGGTCATTCACATACACAGTATATGCACATATGCAATCTTTATTAAATGTTGTCATTCCGTTTCTTGTCTTAAAATTTGTCATTCTTCTTCCTCCTTATGGTAACTGTAAATACTTGTTGCCTGTGCAAGTTGTGTAACCATGTAATCAAGGCTAACTTCTGCTCCTGCTTCTCTAAAGACATAAAGTAAATTTACAATTTGTTCTCTAATTTCTTTGTCACTTTCAGATACATCTGGGTGATATAATCCCCAAGGTTCTTCAGATAATATACCTGCTGTTCTATTTCCACAACATCTACTTCCGGGTATACTGTGACTACCTGCTTCACTAGAGTATAAATTATCTATATATTCTTTTAAATCATTCATATTATTCTTCCTCTATTTGTTTTTCTACACATGACTTACACCATCTTTGGCCCTTTGCGACCCATTCATCACAGGTTTCGCATCGGACTTGGATGATGCCAGTCATGTTTATGCCCCCATGTCGTTATCCATCTTTTCATACATTCTCTGTTCTGAAAGATGGGAATGTAGTAAATCATCTATCTTACTATACAATGCTTCTGCACAACCACCAATAGTCTTACGATACAAACTCAACCATATTGCATGGTTTCTATTTATAACAACCTTTGGCATATCGTTCTCATCCATTGTAATAATAATTGGAGGCATTTCCTCATCGTTTACTAACTTAAATTCTATTTCTCTTTGTGGCTTTTCAGTAGGTTCCATTCTCACATTACCACTCCATTACATCTTGCTTGTAGTAAATATAAACAGCAGGCACAATACATAGGGCTACCATGTAAATTGCTATTACTGTGCTAAAATCACTCCAAGCGTATTCAATATCGTTTATCCAATCTGTTCTTATTTCTATCATTTAATCATCTCCGTGGGTATCACTACCACCAACCGTCAAAAAGTCCAATAGTCTTGGGCCTTTCTTACTTATACGATTAGCAAGTCTAGTTGCAGTATATATGTCCTTAGCCATCAAACCGACTCCATACTCTTCTTAGATTCTTCATCATGTGAATCTAACATCTTATCTAAGTTCTCTTGTGAGTTAAATCTCTTCTTTTCCTCAGTAATTTCTCTATCAAGATTCTTGAGTCTCATCTCAGCAGAATCAACAACTTGTCCTTCTGTGAGTAAAGCCCACTTTGGCAACTTAAGCCAATCTACCTTGAGAATACAATCTCTTGATATACTGGTCATCTTACCATCACTATCTTCGATGTTAACAAACGTAGAAGCAAATGGCATATTAACATAAACCATCTCTCCTTCTACAGTCTTAACACTTATGCTTTCTTCTGTCTCTCTATATTTATCCATCGAGTAATACACTCGACACACCGTCTTATTAGTCTTCTTCCAACTACTCATATCATTTCTCTCCTGTTTTGTTTTGGCTATAAGGATTGCGCTTGAGGGACTTAAACCATCCCTTAATTACACAATCACACTCTTCTGGAACAAATTCCGCCAATCGAATCTGTTTCATAATTACTCCATTAATACATCTATTACACTTCATTATTCCACCACTCCGGTATCTCTGTCTTCCAATCTGCAATATGGTTCTTGCCATTTACATAATATGTTCTATATGCCTTCACTACATCATCATTCTGATAAGGTTCGGGCATTGCTTGAACAAAGGGTGTTAAACCTTTGTCAGGTAAATAGTCAATTAATTCATTTACTTCTGAAGCATACTGACTAAATACAATCTCGCACTTGTGAGTCTTACCATATCGTAAGGTATATTCTTCACATAGTGCCTTGAAATGTTCTACTAACCAAGCCATGTTTTGACTTGATTCTCTTGCCCATATAGTGCAAGGATGATACATAAAAGCACTACGATACGGGGCATCAAAACCTCGTAATCGTAGGCAAGTTGAAATCATTTGCATACTTTCTAATGGCATCTTAACTATGTGTTTATCTACCATCATCTTTGCACTCATCTTTGGGTCTTTATCTAATATAAATATATTCATAATAATCACTTTTAATTTTGGTTGCGGGAGGGGGATTTGAACCCCCGAAGCACTACGCACCGAATCTTAAGTCCGGCCCCTTTGACCATACTTGGGAATCCCGCATTTTACGGAGTTTAAATACTCCTAGAGTTTGAAACTAACGGAGTAAGGAAGAACAGGTTAATCGCAATAACCATGATGTTATCTAGCAGAGTTTGTTCTTTTTATTTATCAAACCTTATTCCGAAAAGGAATCTAAAAAGGGTCGTGGAAAAAAGAAGTAACGAACAACTACACCGAATCAATGAAACGTCCCAGCATTGGACTTTTGTTCTTCTTTTATTACTTGTAGTAAAACCACTAAAACAACTCGCGAGAATTGAGTTCCTTTATTAATTTGTGTGCGGTATAATCCGCTTACAGTCTTGAAACTGTTTTACCCCTAGTCTCGGCAGCGTTTATTAATTGGCTTGTTTCAGTCCAGTAAATCTTCAAGTTCAAAATACTCTCTCTTAGAATACTGTTTCAATCAACGGGGTATACACCATCTTAATAATTTTCATGCCTTGGAATTTGTTGTGTAGGGAAACCATTAGTAAACGAACTATACTATGCTTTTATGGAGGTAAAAACTTCATGGTTATTACTTTGCAAACCTACTAAATATCTTCTGACCTATTGGTTCAGAGTTAGTTTTATTCTCGTAAATGGATTAGTAATAGAATTAAATATCCTATTAAATCCTTAATAACGTCTTCATCAGACTCTAGTGATGCGTTACCTTGCATGAGTCTATTTAACTTATCGTCTATTCTGACTTTAAGTTGTTCTGATTTATCCGCCTTTGAGAAAATTCGTATTGGATTTAGCGCACTATCTCCATACTGCGTATTCTTGGTCAGCAAAAATTCCTTGATTTCTTCAATCATGGATACGATTGCTGTCCCAGATTCGCCCCACTTTTTTGAATCCTGTGCCATCTTCTGTAAATTCTCTGTGGTTTTACCCCAAGGATTCTTCCATCCTTTAGGGTATTTCCCATAAGGAACCTTTTCTTCCCACGGGTAATGTTTGTCATCCAAAGGTCTTCCTCCAATAGTAGCCTTTGTTTTCTTTGGTGGATTCTTGCCATCTTTATGACGGCTCTCCAATTCACCACTTCGTTGTAACGAATAAATCTTATTAGTTACTGAACCTGTGGTTCTATTAGGAAACTCTTTATGAATATCCTTTATCTTGGTTCCTTTATTCCATAACCGAACCAACTTCTTAATGTCTGCTTTTGTCCAACTTGTTCTCATTTTGTCACCTGTTAAAACTTTGCTCTCGTCATCTTTCTCCTATCTTTCCACCTTCGATAGAAACATAATATCATCACAAATTCCCGTAAAGATAATACTATATGTCCACTTCTAGCATCTTTCTATTTTTATCGTTTTTCCACCCCCCTACCCCGAAAGGAGGAGGAGGAGGAGGAGTAGTAAGAGAGTATAATAATAATAATAATATAATAATATATAATATATTAACTTATTACTTATATCCCTACACATCATGTCCACTTCATTATTCTACCCCCACTAGAATAATAGAAACATGACATATTATGCCTACTTTTGGGAGACTGAGTTGTAGAAACTGGCTCCCTTATCATATCATATAGGATATGGCATATAGATATGTATATACATAATGGATATATTATACATATAAGCCTCATTGTCCACTATTAATTTCCCCACTCTTTAACGGCAGTAACTTTTTACACCATAAATCTGAGTCCTTTCATATACTGGAATTATCAGATTAGGTTCTTTCTGCGTTAATAGAACGCTAATGCCGAAAGCAATCATACCCTTTCGTGAGAACATATAAACGGTGCGGAACCCCTCGCGGCCCCCCTCCGTTAAGAAGCCAAACACTACCATATGGTTTTATCTGGGCTTTGCTTCCAGCAAAAACCTGAAAGAAGTGGAGAGGGAAATAAGGCCTTTAAGCCCTATTCCCCCCTCCGGTAGTTGCACCCCGAAACTTAGGTTAACGAAGGAAGAATTACTCATCCTCCGTGGTTATGTCGTCATAAGCCGCACAAGCAGCAAGACCGGATAGCGAACCATCCCACTCTCCATCCTTGAAGAGTTGTGTTGCAGCCTTACGAGCCTTTGAAGCAAGTTCGTTTGCATACTCGTCAGCATCGGAGTAAACAGGGGAACCCTTGCTCTTTCCGTGCTTTCGTAGAAGGGGCTGAGAATACTGCGAAGTAGAGTTAAAGAACTCTCTTGCTGCCTCTCGGATGTTATCAGTTGCTGAATCCACTACTGCGCGTGCTGCGGCAGGTAGAATGCCCTGATTGCCTCTCTTCCAAGGATAACCCGCGTAGGGCTTTAGCATATCCTTAATGCTGTTGGTCAACGAATCACGCGTTGAAGCGTTATTGTCACCAGTCGTTATTAGCATCTGTGCTAGAGTAACAACGTCTTCTGGAATGTCTCCAACTTCCGCGTTACCTTCAAGCATAGTGCTTACTTTTATCTTTACTGAATCCCACTCAATATCTTCCATCTTTTATCACCTATGTGTATTTTCTTTCGCGCCCAAGTTTCGGGGGCATTCTTGGGACAGTCATCGGATATATAAGAGGTTCCGTGCAAAGCAGAACCATATGGTAATGATAGCGTTTTTCAGGGGTCTGAAAGGCCGAGAAGGAAAAACAAGCCGTTTTCTGCGAGGATGTTAAGGTTATTATCGCGTTTTGGAAAAACGAGAAATAAGAAAAATGGTCAGGGGTCACGGGTGACCGCTAATTCGATTCACAAGGGACGGGTTCCGAATCCTACACTTTAACAGATACGATTAACCCATCTAATTCTAATTATACTACCATATGGTAATGATGGAGCAGGAAGGTTCAAGGGGGTGAACATAGGGCTTGTCATAACAAGAACCTAAGTGTTCATAGGTTTATCTCCTTGTGCCTTGCTAGTGGAATACATACCCTATTTATCGGGAATGATATGGGTTATGCGTTTAGACGCTACTTTAAGCCTCAAACTCTACGCTCTGGTTTATTAACTGGCGAGACATTTAGATTGTCACTTTGGTGACCTCTTGTTACTAAACCAGACCGTAGATTTTGCGTCTGTAAACTAGCGTCTAAACGCAAACCACTTTATCAAACCATATGGTATTAGGTTACTTAGTCAACGGAGTGTATGCTGTTAATTGCAGCAAGTCGTAGTCCTAAGATTACGAGCCTGAGTGTGGTTGCTGCAAGTAACAGAATACACTTCGGAGCAAGATAACCATACCAGAGAAAATTGGGGTCTTGAAAGCCTACAAAAATAAGCCCCGTTTTACTGCGTAAAAAGATGACTTCTATATGCTTTTTATTAGATTCGCACTATAAGGAGGAGCAACAAGTTGCTCAACAATTCATATGCCCGCTTAGGCTTGAGTTTGAACTCACATATGTATTATTCTTATAGCACTAATATACTAAAAAGACCTTTCTACTACCATATGGTAGGGAGGTTGTGTATAACGTAGTCTCTGGATACAGTTCTACTCCCGCATTATGCGCCCAAAGGCGCAATCTAAATGTAAAATGGGGGGAGGTAGAATCTGGATACAGAACAAGTTATAACTGTTTCAACCGTACGTTACCCCATGTCGGGTTATGTAGATGCGGGCGTTAAACTTGCAAACTGAGGAGTCCACTTCAGGCAACATTTAGATTAGGCCTTTGGCCCTTACACCTGAGTTTAACTCCCTCTCTTTGCAAGTTTAACTTGCATACTTACTAAACCATATGGTGGGATACTTTGTGTAAATTACACCTCATATATTCACCCTTAATCATAAGAATGGTGACCTTCGCGAGTCACCACGGATTGGCTGAACAACACCATCGTTAGGGTGTAAAGCAACCGTAATGGGCCTTAGCGGGCCACCGAGTCGTTCTTACAAAGGAAAGGCAGGACAACACCCTTAGCGGGGTATTACGGGGTAAGCGCGGGTTAGAACTGTATACTCAAAGATATGTAGAACTAACGCCCATGCGTCTTTATTGGTAATCGAAAGAGAGTCCAATATCCACTTCATTTGCTCAGTCGGGTCTGAGAGTGCCTTAGGAAAGCACGAAACAAAACCCATTCAGACTCCTAGCGGAGAATCGTAAGCCTCAGACATGGAATCACGGTAGTTTAGCCCATGTTTAAATCTGAGCAATTCTCCCGTCTGGTTTTTGACACAAAGTAAAACCATATGGTGTGTTACTTTGTATTAAATACACCTCATATGTTCATACCGGATTATAACAATGGAGAGGAATTTTAGGGGCGCAAACCTATCTATCCTTTTTGGAGATGAATAACATGAGCAATGAAATAGATGACAACAAGTGGGAAACAAAGAAAACTGACCTTGAAGAGTGGTTCGCAGTTAATCCAGACCAAAGCGATTTGGCTATGATTGTGCGTTCAATGTTCGCTCTCGGAGATGCTAACCCTAGCACCCGAAAGAGATATTGGAACTCTATCGTAGGTGTATTCACCGATGTGGCAAATTCGCCTATTGGACAGGGCCGCAAGTCCCTTATGGATACTGCAACGAAGTCTTCCTTCGACCTTTACCTTAATGACACCCTTTTCGTGTCCCTACGCGACACCGTTTACCCTTTGGTATACGCAACCGCTAGAACACACGGAAAGTCCGGTGGTGTGCTTTATCGCACCCTTGAGGATGGGGCTACGACCTATGCAACGGATGGCGTTAAGAAGGAGCGATTGTTCCTCAATGCGGCATTCAATGCACACGCAAACGGAGATATGTCAAAGAAATACCATTGGGATGGTTCTTACGAGAACGGTTATCCTGTGGTATCCTTCATCGGAGGCGATGAGGAGGAATAGGTGGGTTTTGCGCCCCTCTCCACCTCTCCGGTTTAACGCAAAGCAAACCATATGGTAGTGTGCTTTGCTAACACTCACCTGATATATTCATCTCCCAACATAAGAATGATTCAAATGATGAACGAGAATAATGAAACAATACCAATAACTGAGCCAAAATACGTGCTAGAAGTTAAGCATATGAAATCGGGGTCTGCCCTTGTTCTATGTATTAGCAAACTACGGGTATCTGGTGATAACCTAAAGGAAGTAATGGCTGATATGCAATCTGCACTATCAGACTACGTTGAAGCGATAGGTGATGAATGATGACTATCTATGAGAGAAAGATGGAAATAGTCTTTGATACAGATATGTCAGAAGTCAACTTTCACCCTAATAAGGTGCAGAGTATGTTGTATGATAGAGGCATAGCACAGACTAGTAACTATAACTATGATAATCCTGAGGATGATGCTAGATTATACGGCTTTCAATCAACGGACGATACAACCACTACTTATGCAGTAACTGATGAAAACGGTCAAGTCCTTATGGAGTTAGATTACAGTAGTCAAGCAAGACTAGCACAGAAGGGATTGACAGACTATGGTATTAATACTGATGTAGCAGTAGTTCAGACTACAAAGACTATGGATAAGTGGATGCGCGTAAGAGGCCCATATCTAGGTATTTACTTTGGGCCTACTAATGGCACACAGTCCTTTTATGGTAGAGCCATGCTGAAATATGACGATAACGTAACTTTGTTAACAAGACTTGATAATTACGGTCATACCTACACTCTAACCTTTTGGATTACTTATGAAGTGGAGTCAATAACAGATAGAAAGGCAGTAGAAGATAGAGTTGTTCAAGTCCCATTGGCAGAGATGCTAAGAATACGCAAGGCAGTAGAAAGTACCCTTACAGAATTAAGTGCTTGTGAAGTAACACATACTGTTGATTGCGAAACGAAGATAATTAGTGAGGCTTCATATCAATGCTCCCCAGAAACAACTAAACTTGTAATGGGGGAAGAGGAATGAAATATACTGCTTTCTGTGAATGTGGTTTTGAAACCCCTCCTGTTGAGTATGATGAAGAAATTGATTGGGGCTTGTTACAGGCCCACCAAGAGTTTTGTAAAATATATGCTATTGGTAAAAAGGAGGAAGAGTAATGAGAGATACTCTTCCTCCTGATTGTAAAGAATGTGATTCCTCGTTCTATTGGTGCTGGTTTAATGGATGTAAAAATAATGATTGAGATATGTAATAACTGCGGAATGGAATTAGGCGATTTAAGAGTAAAAATGGGTAATTGCTGTAAAATCGTAACAATGAAGTAAGTCCCGTTATCGGGCATTCTGTTAGCAAAGCACAGCCTACCATATGGTAGTGAGGTTAAATGAACGAAGTGAGATAACCTGAAGGGAACCAAGTATGAACGCTTAAGCGTTAATCTAAATGTCAAATACAGGTTCCGTTCAGGAGATACTACGGAGTGAATGTTGGGATTAACCGAATGTTACCCGATGTCTGGTTATGTAGGGTTGTGCTTAAGGTGAGTAACCCGGTAGAATTTCCAACACTACCGCTTAGGCTCGTTCTTAAGAACAGCCGTGTTTAACATTCTACATAGGTTACCACCTTAAACCAACCACTTACTAAACCATATGGTTGTTAATTAAAAAAGAAAAGGTCTGGTGAGTTGTGATGATGTTAACATAATCTTTTAGCGTACGATAACAGCCGAAGGTAGTTAGCGTACATAAGAGAGTCGTAAGACTCAGCCTAAGCGGTACTGTCTTGATAAAAGTTTATGATTAGCATCTGAACTGTTTGAGACAGACCATAAATCAAAAGAACCCGATATGGGATTATCTTGCTAGGAGTAAGGCCTAAACAGTTACGCACCCACATTTAGATTTAGACTCTTAGGAGCCTAAAGTGCGACATTGTTTATGCCTTACTCCATGACTAAGTAACCATATGGTAGTGTAATGAAATGTATGTAAACGTAGAGGATTGGAGAGGCAGAGTATTGTGCAGGGATTGCTAAAGCAAGAGTCTAAACGTCCCGGAATTTACTCTGCTCTCCAATGCAACGGAGTGAATACATTTCATGTTAGTGTAACGGCATATATCCCCATTTATCGGGCAATGTCTTATATGGACATTTGGGTATTACAAGGAAGTAAACGACCAAGCACCCTGCCGCTGTGTTAACTACGAACTACCGCTTAGGCTCTATTTATGAATAGAGTTCTATTAACACCGCGCAAGTGCTGGCGTTTACTCCTTGTAATACCGTAATACGTCCTAATAGACAACCATATGGAACGATGTAAACAAACGATGAGTATTCAGAGAATGAGGCCAATAATAAGTGCTATCACTATTATGCTCCATTGAACGCTGAATACGACTATCGTTGTTGGAAGAAGTTCCTGACGGGTCTATGTATTTTACATGACCATATGCTTTGGGTCGATTTTTTTCTTTTAATATTCTAATGATTTGTTTAGTTATAACAGGCTTAAAATGTTAATTGTGTCAAGTCACATTCTAAATAGTAGGCGCACATGGGTCATATAGAGAGAGCGCACCAAAGGTAAAGGTGCATAATTAACTATTAATAAATCGCGGGTCGCGTAAAGAGATACAAGAGATTAATACGTTTTTATCTAGTTAAATAAACAATAAACTATTTTTATTCTGGGAATAGGATAAAAAGAGCAAAAGAAAAATCGCAAGTGGCAAATAAATGACGGGCCAAATTTTCAGTTTTAATGGTTAAATAAGTTAAACCGGGCGACAATTAGGAGGGATAGTATGGCAGAAAGACATCCAAATGGGGAATGTAAATTTTTCAAGGACTTTATGAAGACATTAATCGAGGCAGAAGAATGAGTTGGGGAGACATCCTAAAGGCTCGTAAAACTTACGATAGTGCAGATGACTATATTAAAGATACCGAAGAGAGGTATAGAAACAAATTGCTTGATAGTGCCCGTAAACTCACGCCTGAAGAAGCGCGTGAAAGAAAGGAGCGTGAAGACGCTACAGAAGCCTATGCTAAAAAACACGGTATAGGTTGGGAAGATAGAAGGGCTTCTGCGTATCAAAGTGATGTTAACAGGGGCAGGGGTAAAACTAGACTTCACGAATATGATGTTTTAGATGATAGTGATGAAGTTCAACGAGATGTTATGGACGAAACTATGATTGATGACAAATTAGATGTTTACACGGACGATTCTTGTAGGGACGAATTAAAGAACTTGCTTGATAAGGTAAACACTAAAACAAAGAGTTTAGAATCTGAAGTGCTTCATGAGATGCGAAGAGAACATAATATTAGCAATATTCCAAACTTTAATAAGTATATGACTAATAGAACTTATACAGATAGTATACCAGAGGAGATTGCTTGTATGGCATTAAGGAAGATTAAGGTAACTCCTATGGGTAAAAAGGAAGTTTTAGGCCCATTAGATAAAAATGGCAATCCTTGGAAAGAAACATCTGCTAAACCTGCTCCTTTTGATGAAGAAATGGGTAGGTCATTAAAGCCCGCAGAAGACGTAGTATCAGAAACAAGTTCTGCTGACCCTGATTTTACGAAGTTTGTAGAAAGCAGGTGGAAAAGACGTTCTTTATGGCAGAGCGGAGTACCTCCTTTTGATTTCAAAGAAGGATTTAGATGGGCAGATAATGATTATAACAAATTAATAGGTCTAGTTAGAGAGAGGGAAGCAGAAATTCTTAGAGATATTAAAGACGACTATGAAAGAAAGAAGAAAAAGACAGGCACAAGCAGGCAAAGGTTCGTAGGTGCAAAATCTTCAACTGATGAAAAGTATCATATTGTTAGATATTATGCTTGGAGAACTTCTCGTAATGATAAACATCATATGTATGTTAATACTCTAAACATTAGAAAAGGGGATAAAATAATATACAAGATTGGCTATGTTATTAATACTGGAGTAACACTTACAGCATCACAAAAAAGTGCGTTTGATAAAGAAGCAGATTGGAGGTAATATTATGTCATGGGAAAATATCGTTAAATTTAACATACCTAAGAAAGAAGGCGATGGGCCAAAGAAAAAGAAGTTTAAAGGTTTTACTTCTAAGAAGGATGCTAAAGATACCATGAAAGATTTTGATATTTCTAGTTTCCCAAAAGACGCTTGTTCTTCTTGGCAACCTATGGGAAGAGGATGTCATAATTTAGCAGAGTGGGCGTGTGTTACTTGTGGCGCACAATGGTGCGATGACCATAGATTTAGCGGAATGGATGGACATACTAATCAAGTGTATATTGGTAAAGACCCAAGTAAAAAGGGCAAGCGATTAGATAGGTCAGATAAGAGAAAGTGGGATGAGGAACAAAAAAAGAAAGGTGATGAGAAGTGACTTGGATTCAAATATTAAAACTTGATAATGCTCAAGCAGCACGAATGATTTTAGATGGGCCACCTAAGAATAATCCACATGAGAACAATGACCTTTGTTGTGAACACGCTAGAGAAGCAGCAGAAAACCAATTAAGAGAATATGGAGAAATTGGAAGAGGAGTATTACAAAGTTCTGAATGGAAGAACTATAATTGTAGTAGTTTAAGACAAGAATTAGAAATGTTTGCTGACATGGGAATGCCCGGAATGCAACAAATAGTAGATGCATGGGATAAATGTGCAGAAATGGGTGGTGCAAATGAACTGGTTTAAGATAATGAAGATTCGTCCAAGAAAGAAAAAGAAAATTCAACCGCCTAATGTGTTTGCAGGTGAAAAGCAAGAGTCTGAACCAATAAGAAGAGTAATGGGCAGAGGAACAGCATTTGAAGAAACTCCTGCGGGACAACGACTTAAAGAAGAAATTGAAGAAAACAAAAAGAAGATGCCTGAGGCAGCAACAAGATTAGGTTCAAGTAGGGCTAAAGAAGGAGAAAAACGTTTAAGAGGTAACGAATTGTTTTCTGCAACTAGACAAAAGGCTACTAAAACTATACCTAGGAATAGATGTGCCATGTGTAGTAAAATGCTAAGTTCTCGTAATAGATTCACTATTGACTATGGTAAGAGTGCTAAGGGTAAGCAAATTGATTTATCGTTTTGTCGAGGTTGTGCAGAAAGGATGCAGAAAAAATGACTTGGTTTGAATTAGTTAAGTCTTCAGAAATGAAGGAGTTTGAAATGCTTGCTGAAAAGTATGCACAGCCTAACGATATGAAACACTTAGATTATCTTAGGAAGAAACATGGAAAGAGAAGCAATGAATTTTACGATTCTTTAGAAAAACAAATTACTAGTTATTTCAGCATTGCAGAAGGGTGGTCATCAATTGATGACATTGTTAAATCATTAAGGGAACAGAATCCGGGTCTAAAAGATAGTGATGAAAACTTAACTTCTTTCCTTAGAAAGAGATTAGAGAGTATGGATATTACAACTAAGCAGGAACGCGGTGTTGGGAGGAACGGAAAAAAGACATTTTATCGGGTGATATAATGGCAAGACAGTTTAGAAATCTTACAGCACAAGTAGAAGAAAAATTAGTAACAGAATTGTTTAATAACAAAGAACGCTTTTATTATAAGTTTTATTTAGAGAAGGATTCACCAAAAACAAAGGATTTAATTCGGGGATTAATGAGCGCATATTTAGAAGTTGGTGGAGTAAAGTCTGACAGGTTTAAGAAAACAATAAGACAAATACTAAGAGAGGAACTGGAATACAACAAATACTAAAAGAGGAAATGACATGAACTGGGAAACAATACTTAAATCAGATAGATGTGTTAAACCAGCAATGGATTATTTCAATAAACAGGTAGGCCCGTTGTTTGAAAAATATACTGCATATAGCAGAGAGAAAGAAGTTTTTGATTATGTGCAAGCAAGAGATGGAGATTTTGTTAAATACTTTTCAAAGTTGCAAGAAGCACTTAATCAAGCAAACCCAGAACCAAAAGCAAACAATTACAGAAGAATTTATTTAGATTCACTATCAAAAATTGTAAATGAGACAATGTTTATTTATGAGAACTGTACCGGAATGGAGGATTTAAGATGAAGTGGGAAGATATAATAAAGGTCAGAACTAAGGGGCCTGATGGTAAATGGAAGACTAAGGTTGAAAGGGACACCGAACTAGATAATAGGCGTGGAGGAGGCGGTGGCGGTGGTGGCCCAAATAGAGGAGGTCAGCCTTCAGCACCAGAAGACGATGAAGACCAGCCATACACCAAAGAAGGAGGAATGGCTGAAGACGAGATAAGCCAAGTGTATCCTGTAACAATGGAAGAAGATGTTATGGTAGCAGAAAATGATGAGTTTTGTTGCGAGAAGGTTAAAGAATTTTTAACAGAGTATGTATTAGAGTCTACTATGGCTGACAATACTGCTGCTAACATAAAGAAAATTACCAACACTATTAGAAACATGAAATGTGGAACTATTAGTAATTTGTTTGAAAGCGAAAATCTTGAAGAAAAGAGTGCAAAACTTTTCGGTGTTGATTTATATGCGATGACACCAAAAGATGAAAGTGAGAGGCCAAGCATGGATGACATTATAGAACAATGGCAAGATTGTGTAGACCTTTATTCTCCACTAAAGGACACTAACGACCTTAAACCACATCAGGTAGGAGTAGGACATATAACTGAAGGAGAGATGAAACCTTCTGAAAGGTATAGGGAAGAACATAGAGATTGGAAAGATGCTGTTGTAAGTCCAAGAAAAAAGATACCCAGAAGAAAGCCAGCAAAAAGGGGATGGGATTGAATGAATTGGTTTGAGTTAATTGAAAAACAGGAGTTCACAAAAAAACAAATTAATAAGTTTCTTAGTGGAGGACATGGGAAGCCGAATCGTTGGGGGGATTTAACTAAATTTATTGTAGCAGTAAGTAAGGAAGATAAGAAGGCAGGAGGGGTTCTTTTTAATTGGATTAAATTTGACACTTTATCAGACAAAATGTTACAACGAACTAAAGATGATGTTTCTCCTAAAGAAATAAAGGCTGATTTTTTCAAACCAAAAGTCATTCCTTTTTTCCTAGAGACACATGGAAAGCACGGTAAATCTGCGGGAGAAGGAATTATGAATCAATGGGTTAGAGGTGACATGACGGATGATGCAGTTGAAAGAATTAATAGAAACTTAGAATGGATGGGTGCGCCGGAAATGAAGGTTGTAGGAAACGAGGGATTTGAATTTTTTAATGATGCACATATAAAAGCATACCATGAGGCTATGGGCTTTAAAGAAGAAGTAAAACAAGAACCTACTAATGTGATGATTATTGAAATAAAGAGTGATAATCCTGAAAACGTTTTTAAACCCATTCCCCCAGAAGTAGAAGGAGATAAATATAAAATTAATTTTTATACAAAGCACCCATTATATTCTAAAATTAAAACAGCAATAAAGGAGTATAATTAATATGTGGTTTAATTTATTCAAAAGCGACTATAAAATTCGCTCGCAGACTCTTACTAAAAACTTCGATATTCCTACAGACTTTGTAAATACATTCGGGTTTCAAAGAACCGACCCGCTAGGAGTTCTAATTAAAGAAAAGGAAAAAGAAGTTTGGATACTACACAATCCAGATAGCGAATACTATGAAGATTTAATAACGGAAGTGAACAGATTATGAAGTGGTGGAATATAATTAAAGAAGGTGGAGCAATATTATCCTCAGGTGGAGGAACTGATGCTTTATTCAATATATCCTATGGGGGAAAAAAGAAAGATTGTAATTGCGGCGGAGATTGTAAATGCGATATGGAAAAGGTAATACCGTTGGCGGGTGCTGCTTTGGCAGGGACGGCAGGATTAATGTCAACACATGAAGATAATCGTAAGGAGGAATAATATGGCTAAAGAGAAGAAGTCCTCAACAGTAGTTAATATTGATGGTTCTCAAGGAACCCAAACATTTGATTCTTCTAAGTTTAAAGATGCATATGAAGGTTGGAAGACTGAATGTGAGTCTGCGAAAGGAGATGCTTTAGGTATAACTTCTGATAAAACATTACTCGATTTAGTTGCAAGTCATGGTGAGTTGGAAGTATCTAGGAATAAGGAAAACGAAATACCTGACGGTGGACATAACATAATTAAATTACTAGATGATATGTTAGAGATGAATGAGGCTATAACAGAACAAGATAAAAAGGAAGTCACTAAAGTATATGTAAAATTAAAAAATATGCGAGACACAAAAGATGACCCTAGAAACATTATATTTACTATTCCTAATTGGGCTGAAGTCAATAGAAGCAATGCAGATTATGATGAGGAAGAAGATGTTGTTGAAGTCTATGGACATTACAGAACAGATGACTATGTTAAATATAGAAATCTAAAGGCTAAAATATTTGGCGGTAAAGAGGAGCCTATAAAAGCAGTTTCTTCAGATTGGTATAATACTGCTGAAAACCAAGCAGAGCCTCCAATGTGGCAAGCGTTCTTTGCAGGTAGTGGAGATTTGTATGAAGTTAAAAAGATGCTTATTCGCAAGAAGGTGTTAATCCAAAACGGATTGCTTCATGTTTTAAGTGAAGTAGTCAAAGCACTAGAAGAAGATGTTAGTTTTGAACATCTTAAACTTAAGATTGTAGATACAGGTAAAGGAACTACTGCGGCAGAACTAATGCAAATAGACGCAGTTAAAGACTATGTTGCTGAAATGATTGGAGATAAAAATAATCCCGGTTGGGGAATGAATAAAACAACAGGTATGTTTAGGGATTCTCATGCACATGGTAGATTAAAAGCATTTACTTTTATTGACATAGGTTTAAAGGACAGTAAGACTGTTAAGAGAATAGCAGACTATGATAAATTCATTGGTGAGGTAAAGGGTATTTCACTTAATATTACAAGAAGGCAGATGAAAAATCTTGCGATTCTATCTGGGCATTGTAAGAGAACCCCCGGAAAAGAAACAGTATTTATGCCGGGTCTGGTAGAGAAAAAGGAAGTTCCAAAGAAAAAGTCTGCACCTAAGAAAAAGAACACTAAGGTAAAGAAAAGTTGGGAGAGTGTATTAGCATGGTAAAGCGAAGAAGATGTAAATTATGTAATCACGAAGAACGTGATGACTTAGAAGCACAATTAGAAACAATGGCAATTACTGCCGATGACTTAGATAACAGAATGGATTGGCCTAGCGGCACAACTGCAAGGCATCATAGAAACCATATGGGGGATTATGTAGATGCTTCTAATCCTCGGTGTAGTTTCTGCATACATGAGTTAAGAGGTGAATTAGAACAGCAACTACATAGTGGTGCTGTTACACCCAAAGGCGTGTCTATGCTTTTGAAATGTTCAGAAGAACAGGTAAAGAGGCACATGAGGAAACATCTTCAGCCATTGGTTCAGAAGGCGGCGGCAAGTATTATAGCCGTGAAAGAGGTAGACGAGATAGACAGTCTATCGAAGAACATAACCCGTTTGGAGCAAAAGATTGATGTTCTCTTTGAAGAGGACGAATTGCATCCAAAATATATTGATAGTTTGACCAAGTTGGCAAAAGAAATTAGGGAAAGTCTGAGATACTTAATGGAATTTAAAGGCAAGTTAGTTCACAAGAGACAGGATACAATCATAGTAGCGCAAATGCAGATTGTTCAAGAAGTATTAGCACAGAATCATCCACAAGTTTGGTTAGATGTAAAACAAAAGATGGAGGAGAAAATGCAATGAGTTGGAAAAACATATTAAAAGCACCTTTTACTGAGCCTGACGATTATGGACAAGTTCACCCTACAGAAGATACTAACCCCGCTATTAAGCAAGCATTTCAAGATGGACTAAGACAAATACAAATAAATGTAGACGGTTTAATGGATAACTGGAAAGAACAATCAGAAATGTTAATAGAAGAAATAGAGGAGTTAGAGTCTCAAGAATACAAAGCCTTCTTTTTAAAGAAACCATTTATAAGAAATAAAATTAAGAAACTAAAAGAGCAAGTTTATCAACTTGCGAGAGGCATGAATAGACCGAGTAAGGAACGAATAACAACTGATTATAGAAACAACTTGGCAACTCAGTTAGAAAACACAGAACATAGAATCTTTCTTGCAAAACACCAGAAACTCCTAAAAGATTTAGTAGACGAAATTAGGGGGGATAGTGAAGAATGATAGAAGAATGGTTTAATATATTTAAAATGCCGTTTGTGGCTGATAAGTTTGGTAATCAAACATGGGTTTCACCAAAAACAATAGAGCAACAGAATGAAGAAAAAAGAAAACTTGAAGAACAAAAAATAACGGACGCTAATGCAAGAGAAGCAGCAAATCAAAAGTATAGGGAAGAACAAGCAAAAATACCCTATACTGGTGGTGCGCGACCAATGCCTACTGCTCCCGGTAAATTTACTGATAGACAAGCATGGCAAAAACAAATGGGTGCAAGGAAGGTTTCTGATAGAAGCACTACTGCCCAAACAATGCCTAAAACATCTCACCCAACTAAACAAAGGGTTGCAGCAGGTTTCAAGGCAATAGGTGACACTAGGGCAGCAGAAGCAAAAGAGGCTGCTAGGCCTATGACTCAAGGAGACATGGCTAATGCTAAGAACGAAATTAATCAACAAATACAAGCATTACAAGCAGAACTGAGGAATTTACAGAATGCACAACCACAACAACAATAACTGGGAATCTATATTAAAAGCCACTTGCGTAAAATGCAAGCGGCAATATAGAGGCGTAGGTGCAGAAGTTCCTAAAGTTAATGGTGAATATATCTATAACATCCCATACAAAAGAAGACAACAAATTGCTAGGGAGTGGAAAAACTTAGGATTAGAAGGACAACCAACTCCAAGAGTATGTAGAGAATGTGCGCCTAAAGTTACTAGAGAGGCATTAGAAAGAGAAGGCATGGAGGTTCATCCTGCTTCTTGGAGGCACGCAACTAAAAATGTGAATGTTTGCGATAGTTGTAAAGAAGTATGGTTAAGAAATCATGGAACTCAAATGGATAGTTTTCCAGAAATGTGGGTTAAGTTAACAAATGATAATACAATTTGTGATTATGTTAAAAATGAAGAAGGAGATACTAGGCGCATTAAACAGAAGAAACTTCGTGGTGGTGCAGTAATGAAATCAATGGAAGAGATATTAGCCAAAGAAGATGAAATGGCATACTTTTATCATCCTGATGAGCATAGGTGGGGAACACCAGAATATATAAAAGAACAAGAGGCGAATAAAAGGAAAGACGGTAAAGAATGGGCAAGGGTTCCTAGAAAGAAATTACCTGCTGATGCCAAAGTAACAGATAAAATGAAATATCATATAGATACTGTTCTTAGAGGTCTTGCTTTTATTACATCCAGCACATTGGTTGGGCCAAAAGACAGTAAATTTTTATTAGATACAGAAGTTATATTAAGAGACATTTTAGAGGAAGAATAATATGAGTTGGGATAAAGCACTTAAGACGGTTAGACAACCAGAAGATATGGAAGATAAGAAGACTTGTGCTTTATGTGGTAAACCCTATGAGGGATTTGGGAACAATGGTAAGCCTTTATGTGATGGCAGAGTTTGTGATGAGTGTAATAGATTTGTAGTATTGTATAGACTTAAAATGGTTCAAGATAAATTACCTAAAATGAAAAAGCCAAGTTTTGTTAGTGACCCTAAGAGCGATACAGATGCTCAATTTTTTGATTCCTCATGGCAACATAAGTTAAGACAAGAGGAGAGGTGATTTAATGGAAGAATGGTTTGATATAGTTAAACTAAGAGCGCATCGAGGTAAAGATACCAGAAGGGGCGATAAAATAATAAGAACACAAGTTTGGAAGATGCTTACAAGAATGGGTCTTGAAAACATTGTTTCAGATGTGAATGTAATGAGAAGAACAAAAGAAGTAGTTCTTACTACAGATAGAAACGATATGGGATTAGTGATTGGTCGCAGAGGAGCCAACCTAAAAAACATTGAAAGAAGATTAAAGAATTGGTCTGTAAAGGCCGAACCCGCATTAAGATAGGTGATTTAATGAATGCAACGGCTGCTTGGTTTGAAATGTGTAAGGCATCAGAAGACTTTGCTTTCGGTGGAAAACATAATCCTAAAAATGTACCTAAGACTGTTGACCGCTTTGAAGAATCAGGTAGTAAAAACAGAGCAGCAGAAAGTAAAATAAGACAAGAAGCCCATAAAAAGAGACAGTCACAAGCAGCAAAAGATAAAGTAACTGATGCTAGAGCCTTTGCAGATAATATGGTTCAAGAAAGACTTACAAAGCCCGCAGAAGAAGCAAGAAAGAAAAGGCAAGCAGCAGCAAAGACGAAGGTTTTAGCCCGAAGAAAGGCTCAAAAGACTAAAGAAGAAGCAGCAAGAAAGAAAAAGTTAGAAGAAGAAAAAGCAACAAGGGCTAAACAATCATCAAGAGTTGCTAGAGATAGAAGGGCTGCAACAGATGCTGCTAGGGCTGCTGCTTCAGAAGAACGCGGTGTAAACAGAAAGAAGACATTAAGGGGTGTAGATGCATTTGCAGATAGAGTAATTAGCGGAAAAACAAGACCTAAGACTAAAGAAGAAGCACGCGAAAGAATGGCAGCAGACAAAAAAAGAAAAGACGAAAACAGGGCGGCGGGTAAAGACCATTTAGGACAAGGAGTGCGCCAACAAGAAAGACAATTATTAGAAGACCCAAGGCTACAAGGTATTGGCAATTGGAGAGGAGATAGAATGATGGCAAGACACAGGCTTAGAACAGGTGCTAGAGCAGTTCCCGATGAAAACCGACTTGAAACTAGAAGAGAAACATTAGGTAGAAATTGGAAAAAGGTAATGGGTAAAGACAAAGGCAATGTTCAGCCTACTTTAAGTATGAGAGAAGGCTACAAAGTAAATCAACCTCTAGCAGCAGTACCAGAAGCACAAAGAAAGGAGTCAAATCAGAAACACATAGATAGATTACAAGCAGATGTAGATTCAGGTAAAGCCTCTGAACAAACTGCTAGATTATTAGAATCTATGATACAAGAAAGAGATAAAGAAGCAGATAAAACTACTGAAGCACAGCGAGAACAGAGACATAAAGATGTGACAGACCAACAAGGAAAGTTAATTGATGTTCTTACCGGCTTACAAGAGGCTTTAGAGAACCAAAAGACTACTGATATAAACACGGAGGCATAATATGAGTTGGGAAGATGTAATTAAAAGACAAGCCTTGGTGAATCACAGTAATAATGCGAAGTGGAATAGGCTCTCTGGACTTATAACATCAGTAGATACTCAGTTATCAAATCTAAAACGGGTAGTAAGGGGCAAGAAAGATAGGCAGCATGATATAAGCGTACAGGCAATTGAAGACAAATGGTTAGATAAAATAAATAGCAGCCTTATGAAATTCGCATATGCACTAGAGGCACATAAAAAGCACATGGATAAACCAAAGAAGCCTATGCCATTACCACCAAAGGTTACAATGACTCCACGACCAGAAGGAGAACAAACTCAATTAACTGATTTGTGGGATAAAACTTAAGAAGGAAACAAACATGAGTTGGAAGAAATCATTACTTAAAGAAGACAAAGGCTTGGGTGATACCATAGAAAGAATTACAACTGCTACAGGTATTAAGAAAGCAGTTTACGCAATCAATGAAGTAAGAGGCAAAGGCTGCGGTTGCGATGAGAGAAAGAAGAAATTAAATGAGAGGTTTTCATATGGCGAATAAACCGGAATGGATTGATATACTCAAACTAATCAATCGCCCTCGGCCTGTCGGCCCACAACCTTTAACCCGCGAACCATCTCCCCATGTTGAGAGGACTAGGAGTAAAAGTAAAACAAAGTTTAAAACTTCAGATTTAACTAAACCTGATGATAAAGTTGAAACAGATGTTGCACCACAAACAAAAGATGAATGCGTTTGCAGAAACCCATTATGTAATATGAGAGCAACATGGAAATGCAGAAACTGTCAGCATCAATCTTGTGATATACATAAAGAAATATTAGAATCATTTACTTCTCCTACAAATGGACAAAGAGCAAAAGATGTTCATAATTTTGGCCCTTGGGATTGTAAGTCAGGAGAAGAAAAAAGAAGTAGGGATGAAGTTCAAGATTAGGTGATAAAATGGATAAGAGAGAGATATGGGAAAAGGTGCTTAAAATGGGCACTACAATGGGTGGAGAAAAAGAAGGTTTCTTCTTTCTGGATAAGTTTCCAGAATTAAAAACATTAGTCTTTGATACTACAGGAACATGGATGGATAAGTTCAATCAAGAAAGAACTATGACTAAGTGGATTAAAAGAAAGAATAACGAATTTAGGCCAAGATTAATGAGTAATTCCCAAAGAGGAATATATGGTAAAGTAAACATTGACTCTTGGGAATTACGCGATTGGGACGTAGAGTTTAATGAGGCTAAGTGGGGGAAGATGGATAGACAAAGTATGGTTCCATTAGAGCGAGAAGCATCACATGGTAGACAAGTTTGGTCTTTGGCATCAAATGAGATAGGGCTTACTATTAAGGAAGATACTAAAAGACCTTACCATAGCGTTACTATAGATTTACCACACGATACTGACATGGTGTTTATGCCTGACGATGTTCCTTTAACAAATGCAGAAGCAGCAGTTCTATACATTAGAACATGGTATGATGATAATAGTAAGAGTGCCCTTAAAAAACAAAGAGCCATGATGGAACAGTTTGGTTTGGGTGAACTAGTAAATCTAAAGCATGGGGAAAATCCAATAATAATGAGTTTGGTTGAGAAGGGTCTTTTCCGATTAAATAGACAAAGGCTCAAAGATGACAACTTAAAAGGATTCCCTGAGGTAACAAATAGGGGTCGAAGCGTTGCACCAAACATGGACAAACCGGATTTTGTAACTGGCTTTAAAGAAGAAGTCAGAAAGAATCCAAATAAATCCTTCTTGTTTATACCAGAAGGAATAAAAGAAGATGATTGGTTTACGGCGTGATTGAGTGGCTTGGGAAAATTTGTTAAAGGCTTTGCCAAAACCTGCAAATGTTGCGGGTTTTTTAACTACAGATAAAGGTGCAGATTATATCTTAGGTGAAGCAGAGAAAGAAGATAAGACAAACATTATTCGTGTTAAAAATAAAGTTACTGCTCTTTCTCAAAAGAAACAAATCCCTAGTGAATTTAAAGAACAAGAAGATACTATTGCCGCAGAAGCATTGAAAGTGGTTGAAGGACTAAATAAGATACTTACAGCAGAAAGTAAAAAGCGTCAAGAAAAGTCTACATCAGAATTTAAATTTGATGAGATATTAGAGTCCCTTAAAGAAGGTGACAAGAAACCCCTACAGAAGTTTGTAGGTAAGGGGTTTAGAAGTTGGGCTGGTAAAAATAGACAACGTAAGATGGATGTATTATCAAGGCACAAGGCTGAACTATTAGAGTTGATAGATGAAGATGATGATGAACTATTGTATTACATAACAGACAAAGAATATAGAACTAAGCAAGTAGGCGCAATGAAAGAAATACAAGAGGCTTTTAAAGACTATAATGTTACTGTTGAAAAAACAGGTTCTGAAATTGTGATTACTTTAGGGAAAGCCAAAATAGAAAATGGCCCATTAGTAATTACTCCTAACCATTTAGAGCAAGTAAAAGATATTATCAATAAGTTTGAACAAAGAAGCACAGGGAACCAAATTAAATTTACTAGAACTGGTGGTGCTAGTAAATCTGTTCTATTGAAACTATTAGGAAAGGCAGATGTTTCTGATAGGGTGCAAAGAGAAAAAGAAAGCATAGATGCAAATAGTTATACTAATAAGGTAGAAGGCGAAGAAGATGCATTAAACTACTTAAAGTTATTAGGAAGCAAAGGCTGGAGAAAGAAAATAGAATTTATGCCTACGCCTAAAACAAAAAGCAAAAAGGCTATTGAAAATGCAAGACAATCGTTATTAATGATTAAGGGGAAAGTTGGAGTTTCTGCAACGTTAGAAACGATATTAACATCCGGGACTTTAAATTTAAGAAACGTTGTGGAAACAGGAGAAGAAGTAAAAACAAAAAGAAAAGTTTCTTCACAGTTGGTAGCATTGTTTGAAAAGGCTAAAGATAAACAATCAGAGTATTACACTAGAGATGATAGAGCAGAATCTTATGATAGGGGAGAAGGCGGTAAAAGAGATAGTTATGTTAAAACTCACCCCTCCGGTGTTGCTCCTGAGAAAATTAAAGAATTAAGAAATATTTATAGAAAGAGAGGAGAAGAATTTCCTAAGTTTTATACATATGTTATGAACTCTAGTTCTGACGAAGCAAGAGCAGTAGTAGATGATTTACAAACTTTAGAAAAATATTACCAAGGTGAACAACAGGGAACAAATTTATTCACCAAGGAAGAAGTAGATTTATTTGAAAAACTACCTGAAATTATTAAAACAGCAAGAAATGATGTTGCTGCTGTTAATAATGAGTTAAAAGAATTTTACGGAAAAGGCAATAATAGAATGGCGATTTCAATAGTTTCTCTTTTAGAAGGTAGAAAAACAGATGAGCCAATGTTTAAACCTGTTAAAGATATGTATAAATTTAATCATCTTGGAGTGTCTATGGAAAAGGCTAAAATATTTGTTAGCCAACTGAAAAACTTTAGAGATGCTGATGATGGAATAGACATATCAATGACAAAAACCAATACATTAAATACACTATTAGATGAGTTTGAAGAATATGATGAAAATCTACACGATGTTACTCCTTCAAGTATCCTGCATACTATTATCAAGTTAGATTATTATTATGGAAGTAGGAAATTAAATGGCATGAAGAATCGCATATTGGATGAAGATGTTGAAAAGAAACAATTAGATATGTTAAAAGAATTAATTAAACTAGCGGAGAAAAATCAAGATGATATTGTTCAAGGTTTAGTAGATGCAGTTAAAGAAAAGGTTCAACATATTATAGATAATTCATCTGTATATATAGAGTTATTAGAATATGAAAAGAAAGGGGAAGTTATTCAAGACCAGATGTATACACTTATGGGACGGCTTGAAAAGAAGGATTTAGTGGAGGTAACACAAGATGGAGATTAAAGATTATATTGGTTTGACAAGACACGCCTACATGGATAAGTATGATATTAAAGACATGATGGTATATGCTGATATGATGGATGAAGCAGAAACATTAGAGTTCCAAGAAGACCATGTTCCTAGAAGTGATGTTATAGAAGTTACTCAATCTCAAGATAGAGATGCAAGTATCAAGGATGTTACAGAAGAACTACAAGATAGAGGATTTTCTGATAAATATATTGAAGACTATATTGAGTTTCTTACTAAAGGAACCGATACAGGTAAGTTAAGTAAAACATCATTAAAGGAAATATTAATTAATTTCAAATATCGCAATAGAAAACTAAGACCCAACCAACTCAAATCTGCTCTTAACATTGATGATATTACTTTAGTAAACAAAGACAAAGATACTAGGAAATTTTTAGATGATATGTTGGATACCCTAAAAGGTAAAGAGTTTATGTCACACTATGCATTAGGACTTTCTTCTTTATCAGATGCTCTTGAAACAACAGACAGGAAAAGAAAACTAAAAATTGAAAGATTTGATGACTCAGAATTAATAGGAGTGATTGACCCTAAATATATTAAATCAAGAGAGAAATTCTATGACTTCTGGTCTGGTGTGTATGATGAATATGAAGTCTTGCAAAATGCAATTAAAGAATTGTTACTTAATTGGGAAGGACTTGAAAAAGAAGTCGAAGAACTTCTAAATGAAGAGGGCGAAGTGGTTGGTGAGAAGACAACAATTACTAATAGAAAAGAATCAGAGACTTTCTTCCATACCTTAGACAAGGAATTAGAGGTATTACACAAACTATATGAAAAAATGGATAGTATGAATTATGTTATTAAAAGTAGAACTGTGCATTATCCTGTTGCAAGTGATGACGAACTAGATACTTTAGATAATGTTCACAATGCAATAATGACAAAAATACAAGAGTTGTTTGATGAGGCAGGTGATGACCGCGCTGGTGAAGAAGAAGAAGATGATTTTGCTATAGATGAAGAAGAAGAAATGATAGACCTTTATGGGGTGAATCCTGAGGAGGAGCCTACAGGAAACACAGGGGCAACTAGCGAGTTTGGCATAGGTGGTGGCACAGTTGAAGAAACGGCTGAGAACTTTAAAAAGCAAACAGGTCGTAAAACTAGAATAACAGATGTTGACCCTCTTTACGCAATTGCTGCTCAGAAAGGAATTGTAGAAGACCCCTTTGATAAGAAGTCATGGGAGAAATTCTTGGAGGTATTAGAACAAGAAATTAAAGAAGAAAACGAAATGGATGCTGGTATAGCAGAGGACTTACAAGAACTATTAGATGAACATAAAAGTAGAAAAGAAATGATTTCTGATGCAAAAAGAGAATTTTATTATATTCCTTATACACAAGAAGTTAATGAGTTTCTAAGACATAGAGGCTCTGCATTTGAATTTAATGCAGACTATTTAGGAGAACAGGATTTGCCTTCTTTTGATGAGTTAGAACAATTTCATTTAGACTTATTAGAAGCAATAGGTAATCTCTTAGAAGACCCATTAGATAGAACTTCTATGCCGGAGATTTGGGATGCAGTAGATATGCCATCAGGAGGAATTGCTGGAAGAGAAGAGAAAGAAGATGCGTCACAAAGAGAATTATATAACGTTTTCTCAAGATTTAGATTAGGACATTTAGGTTCACTTAGAGAAGATTTAGGAGAGTTTGAAGAGTCTATGCAAAATGTATTAGAAGCAATACAAGACTATTATGTAGAACCTTCACAAGGAGAAATGCAACCTTTTAAGGACGTTCCTAAATTTTTACGAAAGGGCGAGTTAGCGCGATTTATGGCGCGAGGCGCACCTGACAGATTAATTTCTCATCTATTTACTATATTCTTAGAATATGGAATTGGGTTGATTGATAATAATGATTTGCTTCAGATAAACCAATACAGAACAGCATTGACTACTACTTCTCCTTCTAAGCAAAATCTTGAAACCTCTGTCCAAAATGTTCTAACTATTCTTGAAGAATTTACTGAAAATATGTCCCTAGAATATCAGTATTTTGGACACATATTGGAAAGGATTGCAAAAGAAAATGATAATGTTTCCTTAGATGATTTAAAGATTGAAGGACAAAGTGTAGAAAGACTTGCAAGAGAATATGAGAAAGCAGGTAAGCCTACACCAATGTATAAATATTTAATAATATTTATTGCCTCTAAGTCTAAATTGTTTAAAAAGGATTTATCAAAGAAAGCACAAGTTGAAAAGTTCATGTCTCTTCATACGGAAAGAGGAGATAAAATTAAACTATCTATACCAGAGCGTTCTATATTAGTTGCCCATGATGAAATTAGAAAGATGTTAAACAAGCCTACTTATCTAGGATTTGGAGACACCAGCGATTTTGACAATGTTAACGATACAATAGACTTTGTGAAGAAGCGATATAACGTAGAAATTACTGCAACTGACATTGTTGGTATTGTTAGTGAGTTTGATAATATGAACACTATCGCAAAGAAATTTGGTGTTAATGAAGATGTCGTTTATCATGTAAAGGCGGTGTTCCGATGAACTGGTTTAACATCGTAAAGAAAAAGCCTGTTGATGAGGCAATAGATGACTTAGAGGAAGTCGCAGATAAATATGATTTGGATGAACACGATTGGTCATCTGTTGATGATGCTTCAGATTATTTATTTGAACATAAGGTAGTTGATAAGAAATGAAACTTAGACACAGAATAATTAGTAAACTCATTGATTGGATGGGTCACATATATGTTGTGTTAGATGCAAGGCTACCACCAGAAACCGGGCCAATTCTTAAGTTAAAAATTGATTCTGATATTGAAGCCATGACTAGGAGAGAGTTGTGTAATTATTTAGAAGAACAATTTAGGCTTGAAAAAGATACTTTTTGGTTCCTACAATCCACTCAAAAAATTAGATTCTGTTGTCAAAAAGCAAGAGAACTAACAAGTCCAAGTAAATTTGAAATGGGATATTAATGGGAAAAAAGAATTTGCCTTTACGCAAAATTAAATTAAATAGATTTAGGTGGTGGGAATTTGGATTGGTTTGAGATTGTAAAAGCATACAAAGGAATTACATTTCCAGCAAGATTATTTTCAGAAGATGAAATAGTTGAAGTTTGGACTGAATCAAATCCAGATAATCCAAGACCCGCAAGAAGAACTAATCCTGTAGGTTTAAACCCATTTACTTTTGATGGTGACTATCTTACTGCTTGGGATAATAATAGAATCATAGGTTATTCTGGGTTTGAAGACCACGGTAAATGGTGGGCCTTAGCAGGAGCAAGAGTTCATCCAGACTATGCAAACGGTGGAAAGAAAGGATTTACAGGTATTGGCGCAAAACTACAGAAAATGAAAATGTCTAAGATGGGCCACAAAGCCGCTATAGGTTTATTAAATAACAAGTCTTTGGGAGGAAAGAATTGGGCAGATTCTTTTGGAAGAAAATTCTTTGATGTTAATCCTACAGATATAACAAAATATTATGAACACATTCCAAAGAAAGTTGTAGACTTCCATGTAACAAGAGCAGAAGAAAGAAATAATGATTTGGTAATTTATATTCCAACAGCAATGGCACAAGCATGGAATGAAGCAGAAGGTGAAAGATAATGGTAGAATTAGAAGAATTAAATTTTGCCCACAGAATGGACATGGAAATGTCTAAGGATTCATTTCCATATTTCTTTCAAAATGTTCTAGGAATGATGTATCCTGAATATATGCAAGAGTGGCTTCAAACTATGCAAGACACAGATAGAAGTGTTATTGTTTGTAGTCGTGACCACGGGAAGTCTGTCTTTATGCATTCTTGGGTAGTGTGGAATTTAGTATTCAAAGAACCCCCATTCCAAATGCTTTACATTTCCTCTAACCAAAAGCAGACTCTAGTTCACATGAGAGAAATTGATAGGTATTTTAATCTACCACAACTAAAAAAGTTTAGACCTTCAAGAGGTTGGGCTATTGGAAACATTACATTAACAAATGGAAACTCTATTCTTGAAAGGTCAGTAGGTTCACAGATTCGTGGTCTTCACCCTCAAGAAATTATTATTGACGACCCTTTGAAAGAGTTTAGTTTAACAGGTATTCAAAGAGTTACTGATTGGTTCTTCGGAGATATGATACCAACTCTGCATCATACTGCTAATTTAAGAATGATAGGAACCCCTTTCACATATACTGATATTTTCTCACAGTTAGAAGAGAATGCTGCTTATACAGTTAGAAAGTATCCGTGTTTAGATTCTATGAATGAACCACTATGGCCTGAAAGATGGGACTATGATGCTCTAATGCAAAGAAAAGCAGAGATTGGTTCATTAAAGTTTACAAGAGAGTATTTATGTATTCCTGTTTCAACAGGCACGGCACTTTTCGGACAAGAACACTTGGAAAATGCTAAAAATAAAGACTTAATTCTTAAATTGGGTCACAGAAAGGATAAAGGATACAAATATTATGTTGGTGTTGACCCTGCTATCTCTACAGATGGCGATTATAACGTAATTATGGTTTTAGAAGTTGATGATGAGAAAAATAAAAGCATTGTTCATGTGGATAGGGCCAAGAATGTTCAGTTTAGAGAGAATATTGATAAATTAAGGCTAATTGGTCAAGTATTTGAGCCTGAGGTTATACTATATGAAACAAATACGTTTGCAAAAGCCTTTACTCAAGAACTAAGGGCAGTTTCTGACTTAAATGTTAGAGATTTTGACACAACTAGAAGAAAGAAACAAGAAATCATCTTAAATCTTCAAATGAATTTTGAAAACAATAAATTACACCTTCCTTATGGTGATAATAACAGCAGAAAGATGTCTCAAGCCCTATTAGAAGAGTTATCTATGTTTTCTATTACCCAATCTGGGAAATTTGAGGGAGTAGGCGCACATGACGACTTAGTGATGGGACTAGCATTAGCAAATGCGGCCTCACAGACTCCAACAGAAGCGTTTATGCTCCTTGATGACATGGGAATCTTTGAAGCCCCTGAGGAGCCGCTATACGGGCAAAACGCGAGCATGGTTGGATTAAATTTTTAGGTCGGGTATGAATTATGGCATTAGAATCAGAAGCAGAGAAAGAAGAGGCAAAAACTTTGGAAGAAGAAGCAAGACTTCTCAATGAAAAGTCTAAATTAACAGAAGAAATTGAGCAACTTAATAGGGCGTGGTTAGGAGATAAGCCTATTAGAAGCCATGAAGAGATAGCAAAGGATTATGCTCAAGAATTTAAAATGAACCTAACAGATGCTAAAAAGATGTTAGATGTTTATCCAGACCAATATAAAATTCAAGGACATACTATACCTGACGTTATTAAAGAGATGAGAATGCATCGAAGAACTCTTAAGGGTGAAAAGAAGATAGAATTTACTAAGGCTATAGATAATGTGATTGATGGCTACACAGATTACTTACATAAGTGCATTGATTCAATATATTGGGTTAAGAAATATAAGGCTCCTTTACAAAGCATGACTTGTAATGAAACTCATCTATTAAAGTTAAGTAAGATTAGTGATGAAGACACTAGGCGAAATGTTATTGATGCTCTTTGTAAGAATTGGGAAGCAAACCTAGAAATGAAAGGTAAATATTATGGTAAGGGTTATGCTGAGAATCTAAAGAAAGCAACAAAAGCCAAAAGAGAATTTAAGGCAATTCTAAAGGAAACCTCTATAAGCCCTAGCACTAAGGCGGTAGTGAAGGCCGAGATACTTAAATCGGTTTGTGATAATCCCGGAATTTCTGCAAGAGAAATACATGATTCGTTAGATAAGAATTTATACGATAAAACTTCTTCTGCGGTAATTGCAAAACTTGCTAGGGAAGAAAACATAACTTCTGTAAATGGAGCATACTATAAATTTAATGACGAAATTAAAAAGAATATATGGGCATATACAGCAGCATTTATTGACTCCGATGGCTATATTACAATGGATAGAAATCATAACCCTAGAGTAGGACTAATTGCAACCGGAGAAAGAGGAAAAGCATTTATGACTGAAATGTATAAATCATTAGGAAGCATTGGAAGATTACATTTAGACCAAAAATCCCCTCAAGATACTAGACCTGTAAATAGATTAAACTTTTATTCTGGTGGAGATATTAAAAAGTTATTAACAAAATGTATGCCGCACTTTAGAATGAAGGGGCCTAATGCAAAAGTATTATTAGAACTAATAAAAATTAAAAAGCAGAATAAGAAAGAAGATTGGTATAAGCAAAGGAAAGATGAATTGTTTAAGTTAATGAAGTATCACAATCACAAAGACAACACTAATTTCAATTGGAATGAATGGGACATTGATATTGATTCAATTAGTAAGTTAGAAGAAAATTCAAAGATGGATGTATAATAGATGGTAGAAGAAGAACAAAGAAGATTTTCTCTTCGTAATGTGTTTAGGAGAAGAACTCCTAAACCTGCGGATAGAAAAGTATTCAATCCGGGTATTCAAGAAAAAGATGCCTCGTATATGATAACCGGGCCTGTGGTTTATCACGTTGCCCAACAATGTGTAATAGTTAGAACTTGCACAAATCAATTAAAGAATGAAATATTTAGAAGGGGCTATCATTGGGATGAGAAGTTTGTAGTTAAGTGTGCTGATTGTGGAAAGAAACATAAATCTCCTACTCTTGCTTGTCAAGAATGTGGTTCACAAAATTTAAAGAAGCCGGACAAAGACCAATTAAAATATGCTAAGAAATTCTTAGGAGGATATATTAATGGTTCAGAACAGATGTTCATAGATGTTCTTAAGGAAATGGAAGATGACCTTAACATTATGGATGATGCATATGTTATTCTTGTAAAAGAATATTTCCTAGATGGGAATAGTGAAATTAAGATGCATAGAATCAAAGAAATGTATAGGGGTGACCCTGTAACTATGGCAATTTATTCTGATGAGAAAGGAGCAAAAGGTAATGAAGGATTTACTTGTCTTAGACATAGAGAATTTAAATCTGATGACCCGACAGAAATTTGTGAAGAATGTGGTGGCCCAACATATCCTATACATTATGTGAATAGAGCGCATGGTGAAGAACAGTATTATATTAAAGGAGAAGTTCTACACTTTAGCAAATATAATCCAAGCAGACTTTATGGGTTATCACCAATCCTTACTCTTTGGAATCACATTACTACTTTAATTGCTATGGAAAACTATGTAAATTCTTCTTATACTAAGAGCAGAATGCCAAGAGGATTACTTGCAGTTCAAACCAGAAACATTGATTCAATGAAAAATTTCTGGAGAGGCGTTAAAGAAAAGATGGAACAAGACCCGCACTTTATTCCTGTAATGGGAATAGAAGCAGAAAATGGTAAGGGTTCTATTGAGTGGATTAATTTTATGAACACTCTAAAAGAGATGGATTACATTGCTGTTAAAGAAGACCTAAGAGATAGGATTTCTGCTTTCTATGGGGTATCTAAAATTTTCATGGCAGACAATTCTGCTAGTGGTGGATTAAACAATGAAGGTATGCAAATTCTTGTTACAAACCGTGCAGTTGAAATGGCACAAACAATTTGGAATGACTATGTATTGCCATTTATTACACAACAATTTGGCATTACAGATTGGGAATTAAGATTGCCTCCTTCAGAAGAGGAAGATGAATTAGCAAAGATAAGGTTAAGAGAACTTGAAGTTCAAATTGCTGCATCAATTAAGAACTTAGGATTTGAAGTTGAAATGGATGATGAAGGAAGATTCTCATATCATAAACCTCCACCAGAAGGAGGACAACAACCAAAAGGTCAAGAGGGACAAATTGAGCGTGACCCTTATGCTGGAACAAATATTGATGCAAGTCAAATGGGACAAATGATGGAACAAGGTAATGCACCTACACCACAAGAAAACCCACCAGCAACAAGAAATAAACCTTCATCTGAAACAGGCCCAGATAAAAGAAATACAGGCTTACCTAGAGAAGCAGGAAATACAAACGTAGATAGTAGAACAGAAAGGCGAACAGGATGAATTGGTTATTAGTGCTTAAAAAAGACGATAAAATTCCTGAATGGTTGGAAGACCTTTTGGAAGAAAATCCGGGTTTATATGGGGCATTTCCCGGCGATGATTTTGCAGCACAACGAGATGAAAATACCAGACGATTAAAAGAACATATAGGAATAGACCCTAAAGATGAGGATTTTAGTAGAGAACTAGATATGTATAAAAATAAGTGGACAGAATTAAAACCAGAAATTGATGCTGCCTATACATTATTATGGCAAGTAGCAAGTCGAGTTAGAAATAATAAGGCTTGGGGCCATGAACCTACAAAACCTGACCACCCATATAGCAGCCCCGCACAGTTCTTTCACTTCTTACAAAGATTCTTTAGTGTAAAAAGATATGGTCGCAAAGCACATACTTCTGACCCCAATAGATATGGAAGACAAAGATATTATCCAAGAGAAGTATCGACATATCCTAATAAAGAATTTAATAGAAGATGGCAAACGTGGGAAGAACTACACGATTACTCTAAGAGAAGAGTTACAAGAGAATTTGATAAAATATTTGAAAAACTAGGATGGTTTGAATTTGATGTGGTAATTAAAGGAATAGGGGATGGAGAAAATTCTCCTCCATATACTTTCCTAAAATCTAGTTTTAAACAATGGCGACAACTACAAAAGTTCCTTGCTAGTGGGAAGAAAATTCCAGTAAAATATTTAGAAACTCAAAATAAGGTTCACTTAGACCCTGACCCAAAGAGGCGTTAAAATGACAGACGAAATAAAGAGAGCAAAGCAGGAACTTGTTAAGAAGATTAACAAGTTACACAATGAAAGAGAAGTAACTAACAGTAAGAGTTACGATATGGTAGCAACCGACCCAAGCACAAAGGTAAGGAAGCAACCAAATAATGTGCCTAATGTGATTGCACACAAAAAGGCAAGCAGAAAGAAGAAGGAAAATATTCCTTTCTATTAGGGGTGAGAACAATGGGCGAAATTTTGTTGAAAGAAGACATGACTGAACAAGAATATGTTAAATGGTTACTTTCATTGAAACATAAGAAAACAGGAAAGCAACGGTTTTCAGCAGAACAAGCCCGTTCTCATGCCAAACAAAAATATGCGCCTAAGAAGCCTGAAAGAAAAAGTGCTACAGCAGAAACAGAACTTTACAGATTATTATCAAAAAAACAATATAAAACCCTTCTAGCAAAAAATGATTTAACTTTACAACAAGTTCAAAAAGTTCTTAAGAATGTAATATCTAAAGTTAAGAAACGGGGAACTCGGTTTGAAGGAAAACCAAAACATAGTAAAGAGTTCTTAACATATTCTGAAGCAGATAAACAACCAATTGACAGAATGCCCAAAATAACATGGTCTTCAAAACAATTAAAGGACGCATGGGGTGGCCCCTTTAAACCTAGAGGATTAAAGGTAAGTGATGCTAAATTTATTGCAGACAGTTTATTTACTTTAAAGGATTATATGGATGAAAAGGAATGGGAAGTCATTAGTAAAGTTACTAAAATTATACGCACTTCTCCTAAAACACAAGAAACTACTAGAAACATGAGTGTTCAAGAGAGAACATTAAATGAGATACTATCAGCATTAAAAGATAACGTAAGATTAACAGACGCAGATAAGAAAAAACTGGTAGAGAATAAAATTAATTCTAGTAAATTTTTATTAAAATTAGATGAGTCAATGTGGAGAGGCAAGAAGACAGTCCACCCTGTTATTATTGATAACCTAATTACTATGGAAGATGGAAAGAGAAAACCCTCAGATTTATACAAAAAGTTTGAGAGATTTATGAAAGGGGAATTTGGTAGGGGATTACCTAGTGCGTCTAAACTAAGAAGGGTTGCAGAAAGAATCTCTGCGAAAAAAACTGATAGAGCAAGTGTGCCACATTTGATAAGACAACTAAATAATGATAGTTACAAATATTCTCAAGCAAATTCAGGTAAGCATTTTAGTAAACTTGTTAAATCGTTTGAACAGTCTATTGGTGGAGATGGTAAATTTTATCAGGCTTTTTCCGATTTTATCGAAGAGAAAGACGGTACAGAGGATTGGGGCATAGATGAATTAGATACAGATATTAGAAGCCAATATGATAAAATGACTCAATCTGAAAAGAAAGGAAAAGACTTTGATGACTTTAGGGCAGAGAAAATAATTGATATTGTTCAAGAGATAGAAGAAGAATATGAAAAGATAGTAGACCATAAAAAGGCTATAGAAGCGTTAGAGCAGATAGTAAATGATAATACTGATAAAAACTTAGATGAATCATTAACACAATTTCCAAACCTGCAAAGTATATTAGATTTTTATGAAGGCGCACAAGAAAATATTACTGAGTATAAACAATATCAATCACAAGCCCAAGAGAAAATAAAGGCTAAGAGAGAAAGAGAAACATTACATAGAGAAGTAACTTCTAAACCAAAATCGGATGAAGAAAAACAATGGGAAAAAGAGTTCTTTGCAGAAAAGGCACAAGAACTTGTAGCCGAAGAAGAAAGAAAGAAGAAGACTATGTTCCCTACAGAAACTAGAAGAGTGAAAGATAAAGAAAGCCCAGAAGGGTTTAAAACTATGACAGAAGATGTAGACTTGTCTCGCGTTAAAAGATTTGGTAAAGAAAAATTAACTGCTAGTTTAGAAACAATGAAGGATGCTGTATCGCAAACTTCTCTCAAAGGGGCAGAGACTAACTTAAAGAATATTGAAGATAAAATACAGAGAACAACAGACAAATTTAAACAATCTCCTGATTATCGTAAACTGTTAAGATTAATTAATCCGGGTAGGGGTGACCCATATTACAGTAAGAGGAAAACTGAGAGGTTCCTCTATGATAAAAGGTTCAAATACCAAAAGCAAATGGACGACTTGTTTGACAAGTTTAATAAACAACCAAGAATGCAAAAATTATATGAATCACAAAAAGAATATCAACAACAAATACAAGCATTTGAAAGGATTCCTCAAGTAGAACAGTTATTGGAAAATTGGAGGGAGGATTAAATTATGTGGGAAAATGTTATATTGAAAGAAGACAGTCCGTTGTTAGAAAAGATTGACAAAAAACAAAAGAAGAAAATTAAGAAACTTTGTCAGTCGGTTCAACCAACTGAATATATGGGTCAAGACTTTACCCGATTAGGTGATTTATTGGATGAAATAAAATCACTTGATGTAGAAAAGTCAGATAAGAAGAAGATGGAGAAGATTGAAGAAACAAACCTTTCTTTGGTCGCGGCTGCATCTGAACTTAGAAAAGATTATGAGATTCTATATCGCCAACTAAAGGGAATAATCTACCCAAAGAGTAAAGGTGATTTAGGAGATGAAAAAGATGAGTGAAGAAAACACAGATAGTGAAATGCTTCTTCTTATGAAGGAGTTAGTGAGTAAGGTAAACGACTTAGAAAAGGCCGTTTACAATAAAGACAACCTACTGATGAAATCAGGATATGTTGTCGCAAATACCCCTGTGCCTACAAGCGGTTCGGGAGTAACTACTGTTGATGATATTGCCAAAATGGATTGGGCAGATATTAATGCAATGGTATCAAAAATGGAAGGTGCTAACTAATGTATGACGGTCTTCCTGTAAAGGTAACAAAAGAAGAAAAGTTGGAAGAGTTAATGACTAAGGCTGCTAAGAAAGGAACAGAAGTTGTTTCTATGTTAAGCAACCAAGTCTTTGATGCAGAAGATTCTGACGGTGAAACGGTTAAGATTAAGAAACCAAAGGCTGAGTCTGTTCCAGATGTAAAAGGAATGGATGAACAAAAAACAAAGGTAACTGAGTTTGAGGGATAATCTTGGCACAGTCTGGACTCTTCTTTCGCAAAAAGAATGCAGGGCTTGCGAAGCGTGTCCTTGACTTCTATGAAGATGTAAGATATAGATATTTATCTGCGAGAGAAGACCCTACTGAATATGGTAAAGACTGGAGAAAGTCTGTTAAGAAGATAAGAGATGATTTTGATGGACTTAGTAGTTTTACTAATGAAATGAAAAGATATTTAGATGAAGACGTTGTTTTTGATAAGAATGCACTTGATGCAGAGTCTAGTCAAGCAAGGGATTTATATGCTCAGATTAAAAGAATGCGTTATAATTCTGACGAAGTTAATGACCCCTTTGCTAAACAATTGGGAGATAATGTTATAGAAACGTTTGTAACTGAACCCTCTATATATGCTATGTTCATACACTATGCCTTACGGACGCACGCACACAGTATATCTGCGGCGGCATGGGAGAAGAACGATGTGAACATAGGTAACATTTCTGAGGGGGCTATGGGATTAGACCTTAGATTAGATGACATACCTATTTACATTATAGAACACTATGGAGATGATAAGGATACTTCTAAGGTTAAACCCAAGTTTAAGCCAGCGTTAGAACTATTAAAGAAAGTTTTCTTAGTAGACAACACAGAAGAAGATTGGGAAGCATTAATAGCAATTAGACTAAAGAAAGCAAAAGAAGAAAAGTCTGAAGAAGAAAAAGAAGAGACAGATTTTATAGTACCAAACAAGCCCATGTATAGAATATTTGAAGTCAATGATATTAAAGACCTTAAAGGATTTAGTGGAGAGTGGGTAGTTCAAGAAAAATACGATGGCATTAGAGTTCAACTACATAAAATAAAAGACAAGGTTAAAATCTATTCATATAATGAAAAAGATATTACTTCCAAATGTAAAGATATTGTTGACAAACTAGAACAAAAAAGATTTGGTGATAGTATCTTTGATGCTGAAATTATATTATATGATGGCGATGAACCATTACACCGTGCAGATACTATTGCACACCTATTCAAAGGAAAATATCCAGAAGCAAAATTAAAGGCTAGGGTGTTTGACATACTACACCACGAAGGAAAGAATGTAACTGATACTCCATTAAGAGAACGGATAAACATTCTATTCTATCAGTTAGCACAACATTCTTCTGATGAACTAGGATTCCCTAATAAAAAGAATACTAGAATAGCAGATTCTTTATCAGAAATAGAAAAATATTCAAAAGACATTATGGAATTACCAACTTCTGAGGGCGTTGTTATCAAAGACATAGAGTCTACTTATTATATTGGTAGTAGGAAAAATCCCAAGTGGATTAAATTAAAGAAGTTTGTAGATTTAGATTTAATTGTATTAGATAAGAAATCTACTAAGTCTAACCTTAATTCCTATACTTTAGGAGCAGGGCCACTTAGCGGAGAAGAAGCAAGAGAACATGGGGGTACAGAACTAAAAGGCCTAAAATATCTAGCAGTTGGTAAAGCATTAAATACTAAAGAAAAGGTAGATGTTGGAGATATTGTAAGAGTTAAGGTTGATGAAGTTAGAAAGAACAATGGTGGATATAAACTATATACTGCAAAGGTAATAGAAATCCCAGAAGTAGATGCTCCAGAGAAATTAATTACATTAGACCTATTATCTAAAGAAGGTAGAAAATCATTAAAGTATGATGTTAAAGACGCATTAACAAAGTTTGTAATAACTGATGGTGTTCACGGTGAAGCAGATATAATAATGAAATCAGACTTTGAAGGGTTTACTGTGTATGGTTTTAGCGGAGATTCTTTAATGGAAAAGAATGCTTTAGCCGACATGGATATGTGGAAACATGAAATTGAAGAGTTAATGAAGGCAAAGTCTGGAGATGCTAGAGTAGCAATCAAAGCGTATTTACAAAAAATAGATACAGAGGAGAAGGGATTACATATAAATGAGATATTTAATTTCTGTAAAGAGAAGATACCTAAGTTAGTTGAAGATTTGTGGTCAGGTGAAATTAAAAGAATGGTTAATTGGATGAATGACCAAGATGATTTTATTAAAGTAACTAAGGATAAATATACTGCTAACCGAGATAAATTAATAAAAGCAGAAAAGACCCCAAAGAACGGAAAGTTTTTATTATACCACGGTAGTGATGATAACTTAGAAATGGTTATTAGAACGTCTGATAAAGAAATGGCATGGACAATTGATATAGAAGATGCCGAAGATATTTACAACTTATTTGGAAAATCAGGTAAGTTTCCTGCACAAGTTTCTACGAAGACAACAAGAGATAAATTGTTAGACTCTGGGGAGATTGAGTTAGGGGCACAAAGACATGGTTACCATGAATATAAATTAAATGGTGATAAGTTTGAGACTAGATTACACTTTAGAGTAGTTCCTGTAAAGAAAAAAGATACATGGGTTGTTTGGACAGGCATTAAGCAGAAAATGCTAGATAAGGATAAAGACGAAGGAATATGGGATATTACTGAAGACAGGCATAAAAAGTTAACCATGCAAGTTTAGTAATATCGTGGACTTCATATAGTAAATTCAGGAAGTGGTAATGTGTCGGAAGCCCAACTGCTTAAGTCGGATACAGAAGGAAACTTTAGGATATTAAAATCAGATGATTTAGTTATTGGTGGATACGCTTCAATAGAAATAGTAGATAAACAAAATGATTTAATTACATTGAAAGCATTAGAAGAAGCAGTAAACAAATATATGACAACCCCAAAATATAGAAACGTAATGTCAAACCATTCAAATGTTCAAGTCGGGGATGTAATAGAGAAGTATAGAGATAAAAACGGAAATCTTCACCAAACACAAGTAGACGATGTAGGCTTTTATGTTGTTATTAAACTAAGAGATGACATAGAAAAAGCAAAAGAAATTCAAAGAGGGATTAGAAAAGGAACCCTACGTTCATTCAGTATAGGTGGACAAGCATTATCAAAGAGGCAAAAAACAAGCGAAGACTTGGGCCAGTATAATGAAATAGATAAGTTAGAACTCCATGAAGTAACAATTTGTGAGAAAGGAATAAACCCAGAAGCAAAGTTTGACATATTAAAGGAGGAGAAGAGTAGCATGACTGAGAAATTGGAAAAAGCACTTGAGGAACTTAACGGCCTTATGGCAGAAGTTAACAACCTCAAAAAGGAAGAGGAGGAACCCATGATGGATGACGTTGATGTTGAAGAACAAATGAACTTGGACGAAGAAGACATGGAATACTCCGAAAGCGGAGATGAGTATGATGGCGCAAAGTCAGAGGATATGGACACAGAACGGTCCGATTCCGATGAGGATGACGTTGAACACTCAAACTTCGATAATTATGCTAAGGGCAAAACGGGGCCTGAAGGCTTTGTTGAGGATGGCAGGTTACCTGACCATGATTCAACTGCAAAGAAACACCCACAAGGCGCACAAATGGGACAGTTATACAAGGAGTGGACTAACGAAGACTTCTCTACACTAGACCTAAGCGTTGAGAATGTAGAGAAGGCATACGATGCTTTCAAGGCAGAACAGTTAGAGAAGATGGCTTATGACTCTCTAAAGTCCCGCTTTGAGGAGAGGTTCGTAAAGGAGCAAAACGTAAGAAAGTCTGCTGTTGCCCGAAACGAGTATGATGCAAAGAATGAAGTTGAAGAACTTAAGAAGGAGTTTACTCTTCTTAGGAAGTCTTTATCAGCACAGTCTGATGAGATAGTTAAGGCTCAAACCCAGACCATTGATGTTCCAGATGTTTCTGAAATGTCTTGGGGAGAGATTCATAACTTCATTTCGGAGTTTGAAAACTAAGGTGATTAAATATGAGTGGATATATTAAGTCAATGAGAGATTTGGAAGCCGCAACCTATGGAATTAGGGGCGGTCAGGGAAATTCGCTGCTTAAGGCAGCAGGTGTTGTTGGAGGACTAGGTTCTTCACACGATGGTTCAGCCGGACTTTTGACCGGAACTGGCCCAACGGCAGTATCAGCCCTATATAACATTGCATACGGTAAGAAAGTATGGTCAATGATAAACCAAGAATGCAATGCTCTTGCAATGCTGGCTAAGAGGCCTTACACGGCTTCTGGTTGGAGAGTGCTAGAAAAGAGAGCAGGTGGCGGTGGAAACAGTAAACTGTCTATGTCCGGTAATGCAAGCACGCTTGCAAAGGGCGCAGATACACTACGACCAGACGCTTTAGGAGGTTATGGTGAAAACGCAGCAATTGATTCTGCTGCTGATTCAACCGCAGGAACCATTTCTGCTATTACCCCAACCTATGCACAACTTAAGACCAGCCCAAAGACTGTGGCTCATTTGTTTGAGTTCTCAGAATTGGCTCTTGAGATGGCAAAGATTGATGACGGTGTTGGAGACATACGCGCTCTAATCCGTGAAGACATGGGTAAGCACCACGCAGAGATGCAGAATGCAATGCTTCTAATGCCTTTGGAAGACTACAACCTAGAACACTCGGCTGCTAGAGCAGACCAGAACTACACTTCTTTAATGAAGATAGTTTCTTCATCTGCTGAGTTATCGGATATGTATAACGAGGACTTTGGTTTCCTAAACCAAGCAAAGTCCGGTTCAGACGTTATCCCTAATGAGATGTGCGATTTGTTCGGAACAACTGCTAGAAGACCTACTATGGGAAGCGGTTCTACAGGAACTAACGTAACAACGGCAACAGATGCAGGGTATCTTGATTCGTATGTGGACTTTGGTAGTTCATATGCTTCTACAAGACCACTAACCCTAACAATTCTTAACAAGGCGTTAAGAAACATTAGGGAAGCAGGTGGAAGCCCTAAGGTCATCCTAACAGGATATGACACCATTCAGCACCTTGGTGACTTACTACAGTCCCAAGAGCGATTTATGGACAGAAAGGAGATTATCCCTACCCATAATGGTGTTAGAGGTGTAAAGGGGTCAGAAGTCGGCTTTAGGGTCGCTACTTACTTCGACATACCCATCATACCTTGCAAGGATATGCCTTCTACAACAAAGTCGGCTGCTGCAACTGACCTAAGCGATATGCTGATTCTGGACACAGACCACATATGGCTATCAGTAATGAAGCCAACCCAATACTTTGAGGATGGTATTGACCACGGCAACCCATTCGGTGTTGCAAAACTTGGTAATCAGGCTATGTACCGCACGATTGCTGAGACTGGTTGTTCGTTCTTTAAGGGACAAGGTAAGATAACCAACCTAAGTAGTGCATGAGGTGATTAAGTATGGCAATAGTAGTAACTATGCTGCCTGACCATAAGGGCATAACTGCCCCTAAAGCCGTTGGTGACGAGTATGTTGTTGACGCTTTAATTGATATGGGAACCTATGCAAACGGTGGATTGACTGTTACCGCAGCACAATTAGGACTGAGAACCGTCCATTGTGTTGCAATGACAGGTCAAGACTCGTTAATCGGTTTTACCGTACCTGAAGTAGATGCAACAGGCGATTATGCCGCAGCAACTTCTTTCAAGTTAAACTGTATTAAGGGGGCCGATGGCGCAAACGCCGAAGGTGGCTCTGTTGATTACGGTTCGGTAAGAATCCGGGTTTGGGGCAATCTTTAAGATTGCAAATAAATGTGGCCTATGGCTCCTTAGTGGGGCCATAGGTCACTACACACGACATTTTTTCAACAACATTCATAAGGGAAGCGCACCCTCACACAATTCACAGGAGATGCGATTATGGCAGGTTCACTACAATATGTATTTAAGAACACTAACGCAAGTGCAGAAGAAACACAATTAATAGGACATAGGTGTAAACTTATGTCTATTAAATTGCATAATTCAGATGCAGTAGCACAGACTGTTCATCTATATGATGACACAAGTGATGCTACTGCAAATTTGTTTGCAACGATAGTTGTTGCTGCAAATACTACGCTGGATTTAGACTATCATGGGGCAATGTTGGGAATTGGTCTTTATTTAAAGGTAACGGCTACAACAGGTAGAACCGCTAGTCAATTAATCGTTTCTGCTCAAGCGAGATGATTAGATGCCCGCATTAGAAAAAGACACAAAACTTGTAATGACGATATTATTCGTTGGTTGCATTAGTGGCATAAATGTTTTCTTTTATGCTGAATATGGCAATTTGCTTGCCTTTTCACACTATGCACACGCGATAGTATTTTCGCTGATGACTATCGGCGGAATACTTGTAATGAAGGCGGTCTTTGACCTTGCCTTAAATGATTATATAGAGATGACTCTATTAGACAGAAGAATTGCTTCCTATTGGAATAGAAAGGCTAGAGATGAACAACAAAGAGAAAAGGTTAGACAAAGCCTTAATCAGTTTAATAATTCTTGGAACCGGGTTCCTGTAAACAACCTAGCACAAAAGGTAGAGGAACCACAAACGGTATCTCCTTCTTTCTTAGCACAGGTTGAGTGATTCAATGTTAGAAGCCATAGCATTTGGAATGGATGAAACTGCTTTAGCATACGATATGCAAAGAGCGCATTCAGCAGATGTTTGGTTTCTAAGAGCAAGGTTTTATTTTTGGGGGTTCATAACAGGCCTAGTCAGTTTTTGTGTTGGTCACGCATTGCCATCCTTTGGTATTAATCTATTTAGTGCTGCGTGGGGAGGGCTAACTTCAATATTTCATTTCTAGGTGATTAAATGTCGGTAATGACGGGATTCGTAATCATCTGTGTAGAACAGTTAGGACTACTTTGGAAGAAAATAAATCCTCACGCAGTTGGAGTATATGGCGCAACACAAGTTGGAAAAACAACATTACACCACCAATTAAGAACAAGAGGAGATGTACCCGAAATTAAGAAAAGAACTGTTGGAAGAGAAAGACCACTAAGAAAAACAATTAAAATAGATGGCGACCAACATACAATTAAAACATCAGACATAGGAGGCGAAACAACATATTGGAATGAATGGCTATATGATATGAGAAAAAGAAAAGTAGAATATATTATATTTATGATTGATGATAGACATTTAACAAAACATTTTGATATAGAACAACAACTGTGTTGGACATTTTTAGTAGATACAATATGTGCGCCTTATTGGGATATGGCAAATAAGAAATACAAAAAATCAGATAAAGATTATCCAAAAGCAGTAGGAGTATGGGCAAACAAATTTGATTTATGGAAAGATAAATATCAATTTAAAGACATTCAACAACACCATATATTTGACGCATTTAAAGACGGAATGAATAAATTAAATGATAAAGGAATACCAACATATAAATATATAGTAAGTGCAAAATCAGATTCAGAAATGGTTTATCGTGGCGTAGCAACAATGATTGAGGATTACTAATGTCAGAAAAAACAGCAGCAGAAGATTTAATGGAGATTGCTCAGGCAATGATGCAAGAGCAAGGATATAGTTTAGAGGAACTAAAGAAAAAAGCAGATATTTTAATGCGTATAGCAAATAGAAAGTTTATGACTGAGTTATCTTTTGATGACTTAGAAGAAATGTATTTAGCAACTAGAACTGATAGTAAGTGGAGGGGGGATTTACAAAGATGAGCATGAATTACGTTCCTCCTTCTTTAATAGATGCTTCTACTGCTATGGCAGCAAATCCTTTCTTACCGCCCATTAAGTTTGCTAGGGCAGCAGGGGGCGTAATGCAATATGATTATAAAAGCAGTAAACCAAAGAAACAACTTAAAGAAATGCTAAAGGTTCTTTGGCCTGAAAGAAAGTCATTTTTAAAGATACCTTACAGTTATAAATTCAATACTAAGGATAGATGTGTTGTATGTGGAACACATAAGGTCTGGGACGCTTCTGACCCAATGCGACCAACAATACCTCTTCACAAAGTTAGAAAGGGTTATCCAATGAGAGGCACTTATTGTGAGAAGCATTCACAATTACATAGACAATATGAGATGTTAGAGCAGCAGATAATAGCCGATGAACACGGCCTTTCTTTTGAATCATACATACCTATGCCTAAAGTACCTAAAATGTTGCAAGCAGCACCGCTAACTTCATTAAGGCAATCCGATATTGAGAGTTTGTCAGGAGTGGGGTGGACTATTAGACCTCCCGCTATGCAGAATGAAAACGCAGAAGACGAACTTTTCCGTTTAACAATGGAACAAAATGGTATCAATAAAAGAGTTATTGAGTTAATGACTAATGGTGCTAAAATTATCCCACAGGAAGAAATAACAACTCCAACATCAAACACTACGGAGGCACAATAATATGGTATTTGGAACATCAAATAAAAACCTTGCAAGGCAAATGGATGCTAACACACAAGCACAATTTAAAGCCACTAATAACTTACTAACGCTACAGGAAAATCATGTAGAAGAATTTTTCCAATATCACGGAGAACAGTTTTTAACTGCACTTGATAAATTAATGGAAGATGTTGTTGAAAGAGTTGTTAGTCAACAATTATCAAAAATAAGATTAGATACTGTTGGTTCAGGAACAGAATTAGGAATTACTCCTGCTGTTCAAGCAGAGTATCAACAAATTACTGATGCAAACATACAGTTAGATTTACAAACACTATTGGCTTCTGCTATTAATTCAGAAGTAGTTTATCAAAGAAAGATGGCAAAGAGCCAGTATTTAGAGTCACAGGGCTTTACTGCCCCTGCACCACAGGCTCCAACAATGGCTCCTGTAGCCGGAATGCCTGTTCAAGGTGGCATAGACCCATCAATGATTCAAGGGGGTGGACAGGCGACTCAGATTAATCAGCAGATGTATGCTCAACAACAGGCTTTTGGTAATGCTTCGGGCTATCCTATTCCACCTTCAGGTACGGACACAATGGGTAATCCTTACTGGATAGACCCTAATACGGGTCAAATGACCTATACTCCGCCTAGAAGTGGTTTAGGTCTAGGGCAGATGATTTCTAAAGGTGCTGCTTGGGCCGCTTGGTTGGCTTAAGTGGTATAAATGAGGATTCCCGGCACAATCCGTTATGACGGAACAGAATATACAATTGGTTCTGAACCAATCGTAATTGATTCTGCCGACCTCTCTGGAGATTTATTGGATAATGACATAGCCTTGCTTATGCTTAAATATATAGTCGCTCCTTTTTCACCAAAGAACTTTACAAATATTACTAAGAACCTAAAACATTTCTTAAATTGGACTCTATTAGAAGACGCACAAGACGAAAACGATATGGAATTTAGTGCGGTTGAATATGAGCAATTTGTTAAAGATACATGGAGACAAATAGAAGAGTTAACTCCAGAACAATTTTATAAATACACTAAAGGATTCGCAAGTGGCACAGGTGACTCAGACCCATATGTTGCGTTAATGACAAATTTAAGTGATAAAGCAAAAACAATGCAGATGAAAGATGTATTTGAGAAAATAGGCTATGAGTGGTTAGCATCTGCACATAAGGTAAAAAGCAAAAAAGGAACAGAATTATATGTTGCAGGAGAAAATGTCTTACCTTATCGTAAAGCATTAAAGGAAGTAGATACTTTATTTAATGTTGATGATAATGATGATAGAAAAAGCACAGGTATAAAAGGCTCCATACATCATAGAAAGTTTAAAAGAAAGGGCTGGAAACATTTACTTAATGAAACTGAGGAACAAAAAGACCGCGATGAAGAACTATTAGATGATGAAGACCTTAAAAAACTAATTAAGGAACAGAACATATATAAATATATGCATATTAATGTAACAGAAGAAGTAATTGCGAATAGTAAAAAGACCGGCAAATTATCTAAACAGAAAGTAATTATTAAAATTAACTTTGATGAAGTGATAGCAGATATAATGTCACAACAAGGCATACATCAAGAAGGAATTGTATCGGCGGGTAACCAAGTAGAAACTATGGCTAGGAAAATGACAGACAAAGAATGGTTAAGTTTGTTTACGGGGGATTAAATATGCAAGTATTAAAAGAACTTAAGGACGTTGTAAACCCTGATGATGGGACAGTAAACCCAGATTATAAAAGAGAACTACCTGATGTAACTGCAATTTCTGCATCATGGTATCCTAAAGGATGGAAAGACTTTACTGGCAAAGATGAAAAAATGTGGCTTAAGGTTAACACTAAGAAAGCACTTAATAAACTAATAGAAAGAGAAGGTGGGTTTGCAGGAGATGTTGAACTAAGTGATAGAGATTTAGATATAATTGAATACGCTTATCAAACAGGTGTTATTAGTATTACTACTGTTAGAAACATGGTATATGGTGTAGTTAACAGTAAAGGGGAGAAAGTTTTAGACCCAGACACAGGAGAACCTAAGTTTAAATTCCCAGACATTAAACCATATAGTGAAGCAGAAGCCAAATTTGTTATTGACCACATTGAAGTAGAGGGTGACAAGAAAAAGCCTAATGCTTTTGAATCAGAAATACTATTAGCCTTTGGTAAAAAAGGCCATTCAAAAAAACTAAGAGAGTCTCAAAAAGTTAGAAACACAAAGCCTATCGTTCATGCTCCTAAAAAATCACCTTACCCAGAAAGAAGATTCTTTGGAAATAAAACCCCAGAGGCTGGAGATAAAAACTTAGATTTAGATTGGGATAATTTAATGAAAGTAAAAGATATTGCAGCAGAAATAGACAACGCAATTATTCCTACTAAGGTAGGCATTTTAACATTGGAGATGGAGGCTCAATTTGGTGACGCAAAATATCTCAAAAACAATCCTTTCCTCGCTGAATCTCTTGGTGTCTATAGATTAAATGATATAGATTTTAAGGTCACAAAAGAATATCGTTTCAGAAACATGGTAGAACGTTCTCCTGAGAAGTCAAGACAATGGAAGAGGCAAAAGAAATATGTTCTAAGTGGACACAAAGATATTAATCCAGAATGGGGAGAACCAAGAAGCCGTAAAGGATTAGAAGAAGGTGGACAGGCTCGTTTTTATAGAACCCAAAGCGTAACAATAGTTTCTTATATTAAAAGGCAAATGTCAAAAATAAGAAGGTGGATGAGTAGATGAGTAAATTAAAGTCAGATAGTGATTTCACACAATCACAGGCGGTAGATTATGGAACTGGTTTTGGGTATTATACTACCCATTCAGATGTAACAGCATTGTTACAATGTCAAACATTTACTGGTGCGACAAGCCCAACAAATGTAGAAGTAGGAAAGATAATTAAAAGAGTTGAAGGAAAAATAGATGATAGTATTAAAACTTCATTTAGACCAGAAATTATAGAAAAAGAACACCATGATTTTATTGCAACAAGAGATGTTATGTATCCTGTATCACATTGGAAAGACTATGTTGGTTTTGTTCAATTAATATATACTAACATTAGAAAAATGGTTAGATTAGAAGTTTGGAAAGGTGACCAATATGAAGACGTTGCTTCTGCTATGGCAACATTAACTCCAACTACTACAACTGAAAACCATAAATATATCTTTTATGTAGGAACTCCGGGCGCAGCAAATACAATAAGATTCAATGTACCAAGAAATGTTGCTAATGGTTTCTATAATCATTTAGGGCCAAAGACAACAGTATTGCAAATATGCGATGCAATCAATGAAAAGTTTCCAACAAAGACCGCAGGATTCACAGGGGAAACCCAACCTAAGACTATTGCAGGAGAAAACGATACAGGAGATGGTGGAGGAAACCATACAGGCAAAAATATCTCCGATTTCTTTTATGCTTCCCCAAGCCATGACGGAACAAAGATTAAAATTTCTTCACTACTTCCTTCTGACGCAGGAACAATATGCACGATTGAGGAATGGCAAGGTTCTACTCTAGCAAAAATAAACACTATTTCTTTTGAAGACAAAGAATCCTACGGAAGAAGAGAAGATTGGTGGGATATTAAGGAAGAAGGCAGAATTTATTTTAGAAATAATTGGCCCTATATTCAAAACAACGCAATAAAAGTTACTTATCAAGTTGGTGGAAGTAGGGTTCCTTCTGCTATTCACGAAGCAGCAACAAAGATGGTTGCAGCAGAAGTGTTATTACATGATGATAACACAGTATTAATTGCTGAAACAGGTGCTAACATTGACCTAAAGACTAAGCATGATATACTTGTTGAAGAAGCCAAACAGATAATAGACGGTAAGAAACAGTTACTTCATTTAATTGATTAGTGATAATATGGGCGAAATGAAAAATCTTATATTTGAATTTCAAAAGATATTAAAACTTGAAGAAGAAAGAGCAAAAGTAGAAAAAGAGATACTTGCTTTACAAGGCTTAGAAGATTTAGCAGCAGATGAAGACATGGTATTAAATAATGCAGCAGATAACTTCTTTAGAAAATTTGAATATGCAATAAGCAAGGAGGAAATAGTATGGCTGAAATCTCTTTCATCATGAGTCTTATTGATGAGAATTGGACAAATGCAACCGTTGATGTTGACGGCAATGCCGCCAATGGGGAAATTAATGCCTTTGGAGATAATTGTCCGGGAACATCTTCACATAGAGCAAAGCCTCTTTTAATTGATATTAAAAACTTTACTCCTAATCAAGGAAGAAGAGTAGACTTAGATTCAACAGACATTATATTATTTTATGAAGATTCAGCAAACATTACTCATCCTACTATTGATTGGTCTGTTAGAAACGAAGAATACTCGTTTACTTTACATATTAGAACATTGCAGCCTAAAGGACAAGCCGACCTAACATTTGCAAGCACACGACTACAAAGTTTATATCAAATCGTCCGTTACATCGTAGAGAAGAAGGGGCTAAGACCAACAATAAGTTCTGGTGATAGTGCTGAGTTATTAGAAATTACAGGCAGAAGCGATGCCAATGACAGAAATAAACGGTTATTGGGATATAAATTGACTGTTAATATGAAAAGATTTGGAAGAACAATTGCAAGTTAGAAGGTGATTAAATGGTGAACAATGAAGTATATACAGGTGCAGGATTGTCTGCAAGTATGATACCTGAACTAGATATAGATTTAGGTGCATTAATGAATATTAGTAGTAAGCAAAAGACGTTAGAGTTGTGTCAGGGAGGAGATGCTACTGCAAATGGAGCAGTTGCTAAAGATGCAGTTAATATGGGAACAACAAGAGTTAGACTATTAGAAAATATGTATAAGGGATGTTTAGCAACAGTTACTTTGAAAGCGGCTAATGGTGATGCTATTTCTGGTGAAACCGCACAAACACTTAGAATTAAAAGTAATACTGCTAGTGTTATTGTTTTTAATCAAACCCTATCTAGTACGAACTTGTTAAGAGCCACAGTAGTTATTCATGGATATGGTGCGCCATTACCTGCACCTGCCGCAGATACTTCTACATTTAAACTAGCAGCAGATAATTGGTTAGGACTAGTAACCACAATTACCCCACCAACAGTTGATGCTGAGTTAAAACAACTTAACCTTGCTATGGGAGGAACAAGAAACTTTGGGTATCAATACAAAGGTGCAGAAACATTAGGAGAAGCATCTATAGATGTTGCGTTAAATAATGGTTCTTGGTTGTATTATGCTTTAGGAGATATGACTTATAATGCACCAACCGATACAGATGATGATTTAAATGAAACTTTAGGAGCAGACGAGAAGGACTTTTTCTTTGCTCATAAAACAACTGGTACTGCTAATGCTACTTTCCACCGAGTAATGTTAGATAACGCTACTTATAGGGTGTTCCCTCCAATAGAAGGACACGCTGATGGAACGGCCCCAAATAATTATGAAAGGCTAACTGATGATGGTACTACAGGTGAATATAGTGACATTGTTTACACTATTACAGAAAACGATTCTGGAGATTTACCTTCATTCGCTTTAGAAGTAACCGCAGAAAAGAATAATGTATCTCCTTGGAAATCGGATGAACCCGGAGAAAATCTGTTTAGTAGGATTTACACAGGCTGTCAAGTTAACTCACTTACATTAAACTTTGAGGAAGGCCAAGAAGTAACTGCAAACATAAGTGCTATGGCAAGCAAAGCACATGATGCACAGTCTACTTATGTTCCAAGAAACGGAGTGCAAGCAGTTACAGACCTAGTTAACTTTGATAAAACATCTAAGGAAGATATAAGTCCCTTTATGTTTTCTGACGGCGGAATTAAGATATTTGGACAACAGATGGCTAGAGTAAAGGGAGGTTCTTTAGCGATTGCTAATAACTTAACGGCTCAAAGATTTATAGGAAACTATGACAGAAGTATTACATCTGCTCACATTGCAGGACAAAGAACATATGATATAAATTTAAACCTACTAATTACTGATAGGTCTATTTGGGATGAATTAAGAAACGAATTTGAAACAACAGGCACAACTGCAAGTGATGGCTCATCTGCCACAGGTGGCGCATTTGGACAAATAGAGTTAGAATTTACAAAATCTAACGGGGAATTTATTAAGTTTAAGTTTGATGATTATTTAACTACTTCTGTAGACCTTCCTTTCCCAGAGGATAAAGGAGTATTAGAAGTTGCTCTAACAGTTTCAGCGCGAACCCTCCCAACCAATGGCTGCCAATACAGCGGAAACTGGATTATATGGGGATAGACCCCCTTAAGAGATATTCAAAAGAAAATAAAACTTTTTCTAGGAGATGGAGGTAAATTTTAGCAGGGCATTTCCCGTCTAGGGTGGGTGTCGTGCAAAATAGGGGGTCAAAAAATGACTCTCTGCGGAGGCTTTTAATAAGTATTATACAATCAAATTTTATATTCCACTAACAATACGTTTGTATGTTTGTTAGTTATATTGTAGGTGGATAAAAACTATGGAAAAACAAGTAGTGAATGATAAGAATAAACTGTTTTCAGCAGTTAACACGGAATGCCATCACATCAAGGTATCGCCTGATGTAGATGAATATATGAACGTGTGGGTCAAAGAACCCACATGGCTCCAAGTGGAGCAAGCGATGTCAAGCGTTATGAAACTTGACCCAAAAACAGGAAGTATGGAGATTGACATGAATGCAATGTATAAATTCATGGTTGAACACTTCATAGAAAGGACAGAACCCAATCTGTCAAAGATAGAACTTTTGCGTCTATCACCCTATGTGGGAGGACAATTAAAGGAAATCCTACCGAATCCTTTAACGGATTCTTTTGGGGATGATACAAAAAATTGAAGACCTATAAAAGGGCTTTATTAGGACAAAAGGTAGAACCGGATATAGCATTAGACGTATTATTGTATAGTTATTGCACAACATTTAATGTAGACCCCAACATTGCACAACACGTTCCAATGAAAACAATTAAAAAATATATGACGGTACATGGGGCAGTTAAAGAAATTGAGTCCGAAGAAATTCAAAAAGCAACTAGAAAGGGGTGATTAAATTTCAGTAGAAGACAGGATGTATTCAATATCTTCTTCTATTGAAGCCCTTTCTAACAATACTTCTGGATTACAAGATGTAATGACAGGACTTAACAAATCAAGATTTTGGACAATAATTAGTCGTTCCGCATCAGGTATTTTACCAAATTTTTGGGCAGTTCAAAATAAATTTAGGGCTATTACTGATGTTTTTGCAATGTATTATGAAGGACATGAGAAAGGTAATAAAGCAATGATGGATGCAATTAATGCTCAGGTTCAGTTAAGTGACGCATTAGAAAATTTAAATACTGATTTATTAGAGCCTATTAATTTGGCTCCTGAAGGCCCAGATGAACTAGAAGCAGCACAGGAGGCTTTAGAGAAGTTTGGAGAAACAGCCAAAAGAACTGTTAAAGAATATAATGCTATTACTTCTGCTTCTGAAAAATATGTTGATGCTCAAATTGCCGCAGGGAAATATGGGCGAGAATTAACTCCTGAAGAAAGAGAAGGAGAAGTTGCAAAAGAAGCATATACTCAAACTCAAGCCATGCTGCAAAATCAAAAAGATAAATTAGACAAGGCACAAGAAAGAACATTACAAAAAAGATTAGACCAAGAAGAAGTAGATAATGCAGATAACCCTGTGCAGAAATTCTTTATTAAGCAGCGTCAAAAATTAACTGCTTTTACTAAAATGATTGGCCCGGTCTTGAGAGGAATGTTAAAGATGATAGCAGGTGCTGTGCTTTGGGGAACAGTAATTCTAATAAGCATATTACTTTTAGTTAACGTTGTGAAACAACTTTGGCCTTACTTCCAAGAGACTAGAAAACTATTTATCTTTTACTTTAAACTTGTTATATCAGGAATAGTGGATATACTAGGAGGACTATTTTTAATGGTCGTTGGTGCATTACAAGGAGACTTTGGTAAATTTGGTGCTGGATTGTATAAGGTATTAGAAGGCGTTGCTCAATTAGTTTTAGGGTTATTAGGTATGTTGTTTACCATAGTCATAGGAGTTCTTGAAATTTTATATAAGGGAGTAATCAAAGGAATGGCTGCGAGTATGGCTTATCTCAAAAAGATAGGTCATTTTGCATTAACCATTGCTTCTGCAATTATTTTAGTAGTAGGATTAATCACATTCATAGCAACAGGAGGTTGGTTAGTATTATTAGGATATGTCCTTGCTTCTGCTGTTGCTGGCATAATGGCGAAAATGATACGTCCTTTTGCAGATGGTGGAACAGTAGACAGCCCTATGCAGTTAGTAGGAGAAAAAGGCCCAGAATTAGTTACACTACCAAAGGGGTCAAGAGTTACTACTGCTTCTGATACAAAAGATATGATAGAAGGTAATAAGTCTCAAGAAGTAAACGTAGAAAATAAAAATATAGAAAACACAGAAAACGTTACCAACAACACAGAAAATGTTACCAACATTACAGTTCAAGTGCAAGGTCGCATAGGTGCGTCAGATGCAGAAGTAAAAGATATGGCGACTAAGGTAGCAAGAGAAATTAATTTAAGGATGAATAGAACAGGCACAACTACAACGAGGTTTGCATAATGGTAAATTTTAAAGACATTAGGGGAGAAGGCCCAACATATGTTATGCTTGAACTTGCTAGGAGAAAGAATCATCCTATGGAAAGTGGGGCCACAATCCATACAAATAGGATAGGACTATATTGTGAGTCAATTAATATAAGCACAGCAAAAACAACAATGCCATTTGAGGTTCCGTTTTCTGGACTAATCTCTGGTGAATCTACTACTATGGTTATGGACGCTGGAATGGCTAGAAAGTCAATTTCATTACAAGGAATTATTGTTGACCAAACAATACATAAGCGGTCTGGAAGCGGTGCTATAAAAGAAGCCAAAATGACAAGTTATGAGATTGCACAATTATTACATTCTTATGTAGATTCTTCTTTCCTACAAGAAGACCAAAACCCTTCAAAATTAATAATATTAATTCCTAGCAGGGTTGATGATAATTTTGATATTAGAACCGGGCACGAAAATACACCGCACGATTCATTACCCTTAATACCATTTAATTTTGCAAATAGAAAATATGATGTTCCTGATTGGTCTGTTGGTGAAACTAAAGGAACGTTTGATGCAGTAACTGCTGCTGGTCAAGAAATAGAAGGTATTCAAGGTTTTATTACTGATGTAGGAACTGATTTAGCAGGAGCAAGCGCGCCCGTTATATCTTTTAATATGACATTCATACAAGCATCTACTGCCCTCTCTGACTTTATTAATACAACTTTCTGAGGAATATGAATGCCGGGAGTATATGTTGGTGAAACTAAATCGCTAGTGTTTCCAATGCTATGCGATGGTTATATTAATTTAGATTATTCAGAAATGCACCCTACTGATACTGACCTTTCTTTAAGGGCAGGGGTTTGGTCACCAAGAAATTCCTTTACATTAGAAGCAATCCTAACCCCTTACGATGTAAACGGCTATGGTAGTCATACTACTGGACAAGGAACGTTAGACTCGCAAAAGACTTCACCGAGGTTAGGCGCAACTGAAAGTAATTTAACTCACTATCAAAGTAATAAGCGGTTTGGTACTTCACAAAATAATCAAAAAATGTCAATATTCTATAATACTAACTTACATTTATATTTAGAAAATACAACGACTACTAACATAAATCAACCTTCTGAATGGAAAATAGTGGCAGATTTTCCACAGGCAAGCAATGCAACGAGATACGTTGAGACACCTACACTAATTAAGAGCCATAATACTTTGCATGGATACTATGATGAAACCGCTTACTATGATGGCATTTCTACAAGTCTTAAAAGAATTGCAACCTCTGCCACAAATGCTTTACCGTTTCAAACCTCTAGCATTGATTCTACTTCTTTAAGTGTTGATACAGAAACACCAGCATCAGCAGCAACTGCTACTGTTTCGTTTAGCGGCGGTGACCCTGAGGCTTATTGGTCTGCGGTTGGTTCAACTGCTACCATAACAGGACAAAATAATTTTCCAACATCTGAATTAGATACAATGCCTGTTAGAGAAAAAGGATATATAAAATTTAATGGTCAACCTAATGCGGCAAGTAATCAAACCACAGATTGTATTGCAATAACAAACGAAGCAGGTACTGTAACAATTAAACTTTTCTTTCAAACAAGCGGCACTAATGGAGATGCATTATCGACAGGAAATGGTTGGCCCGCTAATTCTTATCTTGTTAGACCAGAGGCTACTCTTGTATTAACTGCTAGAAACATTGTTGGTGCTATTGCGGGAGTATCTGGTTTTTGGGCAGGTAATATGGATTATGGGACGACAGAACCAAGCAATGTTTATAATGACCCTGCTTTTAGAGTTATTCAATTAAAGTCAGCCTTTACAGGAAGCGCACCTAATAGGGTTGGAGATACAAGTGCCTCAGTAGTAGATGGAGGTTCATTCATAACTAATAACTCAGACTTTGCTATAACTCAATTCGCTGGAGGTATAAATGAAGATGAGAAATCTGACTTTTATATTTCGGTTAATGATGGTAGTAATACTAAAAAATATACTCCCTTTAGAGATATAAGTAATACTGTTTCACCCGATGTTAATTACCCTGCTACCGGAGCAACCTATACTAGAAGTGGAGGAACAACGGTTGTGTCATTTAGAAGAAAAGGAGGTTTAGATGCTACTATGTCTGAGTTAAAGAACGCTATTAATAATAATACTACTGGGCAGGGTTCTGCATTAACTGCTGCATATAATGCTACAACTAATGTTTTAACTATAACAAAAAATACTGCTGGAACAAGCGGGGATGCTTCAGGTGCAATAACTAAAACTAATATAGCAGATACTAGAGTCACAATAGGTAATAGTGGTAATTTTGCTAATGGAAGAAATTTAAGCGAACCTACGAAATATATACAACTTAGAGATAAGAGTGATAATTTAATTAAGTTTCATGGTGTAAGACAAGATTATGACCCTACTATTAACACAGGAGATACTCTTACATATGGAGGGAATGATTATATCGCATTTAGATTACCTTATGGAACCGTTTCTGGGTCAACTCAAATTACTCTTTTTAGGCAGGCAGTAAATACTCAAACACATTCTACTGACTTTGATATATCAATGACAGGTTCTACATTAACTGCTGGAACTGTTGGCGCAGCAGGTAATGGCACTAATACTGAAAACCTATCTAATACTACTGTAAATAATTTTACAGGAGGAGCAGACGCTTCTTCTACTACTGTTGATAAATATGTTCAAATAACAAGTGCTGATGGTTCTTCAATTAAATTTAAAGCGGCTACATTAGGTAGTCAAACTACAGGTTCTACTGGCGGAGGATATACTTATTTTCAAATAGGTTCAAGCACAACTACTGCTGCTGCTAATTTAATAACTGCAATAAATGCAAGTTCACTTAATTCTAAATTAACAGCAAGTAGCCCAAGCAGTAACAATGAGTTTAAAATTCAAAATAGTATTGCTGGTGGTGGTTATGCTATTACAGATAATTATAGTAATATTGATACAAGTGCTGCTTGGCAAACAGGTAATCAAAAAGTTATTAGTAGTATAACGACTACAAACATAGGAGTTGGCGAGTCCATATATGATTCTTCTGGAGTTTTAATTGGAACAGTAGCAACAAGAGATAGTAGTTCTCAAATAACTTTAGTCAATAATCCTGTTACAACAATAACATCTACTTTATATGCTTCTCAACCTAGAGAGGCATTATATTTAGACTCGGTGTATAAAATTACTTTGACATATAATGATACTACAGGGAAAGTAGAACTATTGTTAAACAATTCTTTACAAAAGTCAGCAACCGTATCTATACTTGATAACGATGCAAACGATTATAAATTTGAATTTGATGCTTCAGATTGTAAAATAGGGCAAAGCACAAATAATACGACACAATTTTATGGTGAATTGTATGAAATAGCAATGTCAAACAGGATAAGCCCTTCTATTACTTCAACTACTTTATCTCCGGGACTAAGTGATATTATCTTCTATTATAGGTTTGATGAATAATGCCAGCAAATTATATTTACCCTTTGAATGTTGGCACATTAAATACGCATAGTTTTAACTATACTTGGGCTAATAGGTGGAAGCCTGATTTTGCATTTAAAAATGTATCAGTTAATCCTACATTACATAATCCAGCAGCCACTTATAACCCCGGAGGAGGAACTACTCATTCTTTAGGCACTAATTATGCAGGTGCATCTGCTAATTTCTTTGAAATAAGAAAGGCTCCTACTAATGTAGGCTCTACAGCAGAACCTGATATTTCTAACCATGAATATGATAGAATCGTAAATAGGATTTTACCTTCTAGTAATCCTAATACTTTGGCTAATTATGTAACTAATAAACAAGATACCCAATCGCATAAATTAAGATGCTATGATGGACTACAAGCCACCACCGGACAAAAGGTTGGTGGCAGTAGCGCACCAGAATCAGGTTTAGACTTAGATAATTATGATTACTTTGTATTAATTAACCCAGAAATTTCAGATGATACTTCTCCTAGTATTAGACCTCACTTTGCTAAGATTAAACAAATAGTAACTTATGACGAATATGGAGATGGGTTTGAATTTGAACCAAAATATCCTACTTCTATTTCAGAAGGAACTAACTTTGAAGTTTACAAAGGGCCAGCAGTAACTAATACAAATGTTGTTGCTGTTTCATATGGTCTTAGAGGAGATACAGCAGTTAATACAGCACTAGAAAAGTATGATGGTTTCTGTTCTGTTTCAAGACCAACATGGTATTTTTATGAGGATAGATTAGAAACTAAAAATCAACTAGATTATGGAACAAAATATCTATTAACTAATTGCAGGTGGTTTAAAGATTGGACTAAATATCATACAAATGAAAAAGGATATAATAGTGGAAACGCAAATGCTTCTTGGACTACAAACAAAACACTAACTACTTTGGGCAACTATGATTTTACAATTAATGATATAGGACAAAGCCTATGGGGATATGGTGGTGGAGAATATCATCATGGAGGAATAGTTACTGCTTATGATAATAGTGCCAATACTGTTACCTTAGACCAAATAAGATATAATTTCGGTGTTATTAGTGGAACTTCTAATTATCTTTACTATGGCAGGACGATACACCATGCCGTGTTTAAAACAGAAAAGAAATATGGGGCTAGAGTAATAGACTTAGGGAGTAAAAACCATCATGGTATTTTAGTTGATAATACTGAAGTTAAAGATGAAGCGGGTAATGAAATAGATAGAAATATTACATATACTGTTAACCCTTCCGAGTGGGTCAATTGCTTTAGAAACTATAATAGAAACGCCTCTGATAGAACATCACAACATTCTAGTTATAATCCAACAGGAACGTATAAATTAATTACAGGAGACTTGTCTGGGCCTAGTAGATACTTATACTTTAAAGACTCTAAAAATAGAAACAACGGAGTGACTAATATTATATCACCTACCAGTTTAAATAGTCCTCAGAATAGAATATCTCAGTCTGCAACTGTTACCTCAGTAGATGAGTCTGGTGTAAAGCACCTTAAAATGAAAGAAGATGATAAATTTACTATTAGCACATCTTTACATAGAGGAAGTTTGTCTGAATATGAGTTGCCATATTTAGCATCTACAGAAACTACTTCTGGTCAAACTATTGTTTTACAACAAGTGATAGAAGGATTTGATGCTAGAAACGATTCTTTCTTATCTGCTGGTGACATAATAAGATTTAATGATATGTTCTATAGGGTTGCCTCAGTAGCGGCCCCTTCTGATAGTTTAAGGACTCAAGCCGTTACTGTAGATAAAAAGAAAACATTAATTGGAGGAACATGGGAGGCCATTGGGACATTACCATCAGTATCTAATAAGAAGATATTTGTTCGTGCTTGGAATGGAGGTTTAACAGGCGCAATGCCAATAGATACTGAAGGAGTATACAGTTCTAATTCATTAGCAAGACTTACCATAAATGGTAAAACAGTTACGAAAACAAAGACTAGACTATATGATAATAAGATAGTGTTTTTGAATAAGCAATTCTATGGGCACAACATACCAGTAGACTATGGGGATTCCATTAATGGACACATTAAATTAAGAAACCCCACCAAGAAGTTTTATATTCCTTCTAATAATATTTCTTTCTTATATTATATGGAAGGCAACTATTCTATGGAAGAAACATCATTTGTAGGGAGTGTAGAAGATATATCTTCAAAGAATGAAAATGGCAATATTATTTATACTATTATGGGCAGAGATAAAATTTCTGCTCTATTAGATAACAGCATTAATAAAAATTTGGAACGAACGAATGATATTGTATATTCTTCTTTAAACCCTATAATAGACTTTACAGATTCTTTAGACGCTACTTATACTGTTAACTCAGTTCAAACAAATGGAATAACAGTAAGCGATTCTAGTGATGCATTACAAGTATTAAATAAACATGACTTAATATTCTATAACAATAAGTATCTTGGGGAAGTATCTACTGCTACAGACAATTCTGGAACTACTGTCATAGTCTTTACACATAATAATAGAACTACAATTACTAATGGCAGCAGGGCGTTAAAGTTTCATAGATTAGGAGGGACACAAGGTTATCTTACTGGGACTAAAGCGTTAGGGTCTAACATACAAGATACAGTATATCCAACAGACTATTCACACTTAGGAAATAATGGATGTAACTTTGTTACAGGCATAAAGAATCTTTATTCTGGGGCAACAAATACTAAAAGCGACTTATTATATTCTTCTGCTACAGGAAGTTATTCAAAAGACGAAAGTTTGGGATATGATATTACTAGTATCAAAGGAATTACAAGAGGAAAAGATTCTTGTTTTGCTTTTAAACTTGCACATGAAACCCAAGCAGGAAGAACCATTAAGCCCATACAAACAACTTCTAGTGTTAGCCCATATAATATTATAAACATAAATACTAAAGATGAATCTAATTCTGTAATTTCATTAGCCCCAACATTTCCATTAGTATTAGGTAGTATAGAACAAAATAGTTCTGATACAAGTTTAGGAGGAGGTACAGGAACAACTGGTATTTATCTTGTAAATAATAATATTCCCACCGGAGGATTTTTACATAAACTATCTACTACTTTGGATACTAATTATTACTTTGGAGACACTATTTTTAGATATACTGCATTAAACAAGTTTAAGGCCGGAACTATAAGCCAAACATATGATAGCGTTTATAACAGCGCAAGCAGTAATCAGAACTTACAGGGTTATTGTTCTGCATATAAGTTAGATTCTTCGGGTTCTCCTTCTGCAATAGTAACTGCTGATGATATAACAAAGTCACAGTATCCAGCAAGAGGGTCTAATTTTTGGACAAGCGGCTTTTTAGGAATGGCAATGTCAAGAAAGCCTCCAACTCAATACCCCACAGGCACAGGAGTAGGTGTTCATACATCAGGTGGACACTTAGTAGAACAATTAGAAAACATTGACTATAGGGCTAAAAACTATGAAATTCTAGGGCTTGGAGATATACACATTGATTCTAAACTTCGACATAATAATATAGCCTATGCCGCAGATGCTCATGAATTTACGTCTTTTGGTTTAATGTTAGAAGATGAAGGTACTTCTGGTGGTTCTAAGGCTCACACAAACTATACAGGTTCTACTACCATTGAACAAAAAAGAGATGCAGACTATGATAACATGACGATTAAATCTGCTTCTATTACACCAGCAAATATGAAAAGATTTGGGGTAATGAGATTGGTAGAGGCAACGTTTGATTGGCACTTTAATCCTGTGAATTATGAAACTTTACCAACTACTTCTAAGTTACCATTATTAGACAGCATAAAATATCCTAGAATGAAGATGTTATATAATAATCTATCTGTGAATTTTGACTCCGTTGTTAGTGTAAATAACGGAACAATAGTAATTAGAAACGATGCTGGTGATACAAGTACCGCAGTTTCTTTAATAGCAGGCGATACTATTTATAGAGGTAAAGACGGAACTGTTCTAGGAATAGCACATAAAACAATCTCAAATGATTCTACATTAACAATACATGGTAGCGACACGACTAAAGACATAAAATTGTTTTGGGACGATGAGAATGACACTACTGGGGATAGGATATATATTGTAAGGCCGAAAATATTCAATACTTTAGCACAAGCAGAAGGAAAGTGGGGATTAGATGATGTAAGTTATACTAATGGATTATATATGCCAAATATGTATATAGTCATACCTATGGTTTATCGTGACTATCTTAGACACCGTTTGTTGAGGGGTTATCATGCTACAGATGATAAATTAGATGCTCACAATTTATGGATACCTTTAATTAGTGAATGTATAGATGGTATAGACGGCACTTCCCATGATAAAGAAGATAATAGAGGACAAATTTCAGCATTCCATCAAGCAAAAGATTGGACAAGTAATAGCAGCGAAGTATATTATCACCCTTCTAGGATAGTAAATGCTATTACAAGACGAACCTTTGGTAGTACCTCAGACGGGGAACAGTACGATACACACAACAATACACATTTATATGAAGGCTGCAATGTAATATTTAAAGATATGAAAAAAGTAACTAAGCAAAGAGATGGTAATGAGGCATTTACACTTCCAACAAGTGCTGTAATAGATATTGATGCTGATGTGGGTTCTATGAGAAATACATGGTCAGATAGTCTTGGAACAATACAAAGCACTTCTGGTTCTTACGATAATGTTGACCAGCATAGTAGAGTCTTAAGAATTAACCAAAAACCTGCTACAGGAGAAGAAATGGCATATCTTGGAACTCACACGCGTTCTCATTTCTTAGGAGAAGATAGTCTTAGAAGTGATAATTCTGAATATGGTGATAGAGAGAAAAAACATACTGAAAACTCTTGGACTGACCAAAAGAAAGGGGATGTATTTCAAGCACAGGCACTATTTAAACCAAAGATAGATTTTGGTTCAGGTTCTTTAACCAACAACACCTTTACTATTACTTTAAATTCTTCTTGTATTAATTCATGGATAGACTATGTTCCAAACCTAAAAGGATATTATCTAGTATCAGATAAATTAGTAGGAACTAATATAACACTACCAGATAAAGATGCTTTTGATACAACTTCTACTACTAATAAATTAAAGGGAGAACCAACATTTATTGGTAAAATTACATCACATACCTATAATGATACAGGAACATATGTTGTTCATACTATTTTAATGGACACCACTTTAAACACCACAAATCACGGTAAGACGTTCAGGCTAATGAAAATCTCAGAAACTACTTTTGAAGATACTCCAGATTACTTTGAAGTGAATAAAATGTTTGATACGGGATTAGAATATAACTATCTTACTCAAAACTTTATTACTGGCGATGAAGAATTATCTGACAGCGTGGTTGGGTTTGGGTCAAGCGAGGACAATTATACTACTTCTGGGGCTTCTAATGATGATTTAATATATGAAGAAGGTCTATTTGCTATGTATTTATTATTAGATGTAGATAATATTACCGGAAGTGGATATGTAGATAGAAGAACATTAACTAATGCTAAGGCACTATTTACAAATGGACAAAGCATTGAATGTAATATAACAGATGGAACTACTTCGGAAGTTAAAACACTTACAGTAAGTGAGACCACTAACGATTTACAATTCAATTATTCTGGTAAATTATCTGGTAAAGGAATAGTGTCATTTGGTGAAATATTTACACTTACAACACACGTTAAGCCTAAACTAAATAAGGCAAAGAAAGCATATATAGGAACTACATTTATTATGGGAACTGATGCAGAAACTGCAATAGAAGAAATTTTAGAAGAGAATAACATAGATGTAGATGTAAGCGGTAAAGACTTAGTTTATACTACTAATATAGTTTCTCAAAATACAACAGGCACAACAATTACATTAGAAAACAATGCTGTAAATCTAGTAGCGGGTGATGACATATATAACCAAGATGGAAAGTTCATAGGAGAAGTAGCATCAACTTCTACTAATACAATTACACTTGCAGAGTTAGATAGTGGAGGAGCAGATATAAATTACAAGCCTACGGCAAATGATGAGATTACAATCTATAATAGAAAACCTCTAGTTTTATCTAATAAGTTTTCAGAACACGATGTTTTCGGTGCAGTTAATTCATTAGCATCTAAGAAAGGATTAGAATACCAATTTATTAATGACAAAATGTTAATAAAACAAATAGAAAACTATGATGCTAAAAGAAAGTTTGATATTTCATATAAGGAAGGAACTGTGTTAGAAATAGAAAACAATACGACTCTCTTCGATAAGGCAAATAAGATAGTTGTAATAGGAGATAGTGTTAAAGCAGAGGTTGCTGTGCCAATACTAAAAGGAAATACTAAAACTATGAGAGTTGTAGACCCTAACATTAAGAATCTAGGAGAAGCAAAAATAAAAGCAGAAAGACTTCTAGCAACTCATAACTCTCCTGCTAAGAAAATAACATTGAAAATGGAAAGAAAGGGAACAGAACTGATGCAAGCAGGAGATTTGGTCACTTTAACATTTGAAAGTCATGGAATTAAGAATGAAGAGTTTACGGTGTTTGAAATAGAAAACGTCATGTCAGCAATTTCAACTGTTACAGTAGGAACCTTTAATAAGACTATCGCTGAGAGACTATCTGAACTAGGCCAAAAGCAACAAACAGGCTTTGGAACATTATTCAGCAAAAACTCCGGTGAGGCTGTTAAGGTTCATTATTCCTTTGAAGAAGTTCTATTAAGAGAAAATTCATTGAAATACCAAGTAACAACTCCGGGTGGAACATTAGTAGGATGGAACACATCAGTAGGGCATATCTCAACAATAGGTGCAGGTAATGATACAGTAACAACAAAGGAGATAAAACTATGATAATAAACGCTGGTCGCATTGCTTTGGGTAAAATGATTAAAGGCGAAAGTGTCAATGCTTTCACTTATATTGACGCTGGTGATGGTTCAGATTCTTCTTCTATATCTCAAACCACCTTAGACCATAGTGTGTTATCAACTCGTAAGTCTGCTACTCCAGAACTTGTAGGCAATATATTGATTTACTCTGTAGATTTCACAGGTTCGGAATTAGGTAGTAATACTATTTCAGAACTTGGTATCTTTAATGCATCAACTGGTGGTGATATGTTAAGCCGGGTTACATTTAATAGCATCGGCCCCTTAGCAGCAGACGAAACGATTAGTTTCACTTTTAGGTTGGAGGTCGTCTAATGGCAACAAATCCAAAGTTTATCAGCACTCTGTCAAATGCTATTGATGGACAGGCTAGTAACAATGATACCGAGCATATACAGGATGGAACAGATAAACTCCATTCTGGTGTAATCAATGCTTTAAACATTGGAACAGGTTTATCATTTGTTATACACGGAGGAGATATAACACAAAATAATGGTGGCTCTACATATACTCGTTTTAACATAACTGAAATTAAATATCTTAGAGATGGTAAATTACTTACTGCAAGCGCAGTTACGAATCAAGAACCTGCTTGGGCTGTAAACTCTGCAAATGATTGGTATGGGACAGTTGTTATAGCAGACGGTAGCCAAAGTGGAGAAAGTGCAAACACAATTAAATTTAGAGGAGCAACTGCTTTAGGAACTACAACTTCTAAAACTGCTTCACCTAAACCCGGAGATATACCTATAGCAATAATTCAGATTGCTAAAGGTAGTGCTGCTAAAGCAGTTGATAGAAAAGTGCAATTCCTTGGTATTGGTAAGGCTTCTCAATCAATGTCTTTCTTCGGTTCTAACTTTACAGAAGACCTAAGAATAAACGATGATGGTACTATTACAAAGGGCGGAGCAACAATTACTTTCCCTGCGACTACAGGTAATGTTGTAACTACAGGAGATTCTGCAACAATTACAGCAACAATGTTAGCAGCCAATTCTGTTGATTCTTCAGAATTAGTAGATGGTTCTATTGATACCTCTCATATTGCTGATGACCAAGTTACTTATGCTAAGATTCAAAATGTTTCAGCAACAAATAGAATACTTGGAAGAGATTCGTCTGGTGCTGGAATCATAGAGGAAATAACTCCTGCAAGTCTAAGAACAATGATTAACGTAGAAGACGGTGCAGATGTAACTGATGAAACAAACGTTAAAGCAATCTTAGCAGCATTAGATTCTACTGATACACTATACATAGGAGATTCAGGTAACGACACTACTGTTGACATTCGCGGTAATTTAACTGTTCAAGGAACTCAAACAGTAGTTAATACTGTTACTATGAATGCCGCCAATGCTATTGTTTTTGAAGGGGCTACAGCAGATGCTCACGAAACAACATTAACAATAGATGACCCTGACCAAGATAATACAATTACATTACCTGATGCTACAGGAACCGTTGTCTTACACAGTCTTGCTCAAACATTAACTAATAAAACTATTGATGCAGATAACAATACTATTACTGATTTAGCAAATGCAAACATAAAAGCGGGTGCGGCAATTTCTGCTACAAAAATAGCAAACGGAACAATAAGTAATACTGAGTTCCAATATCTAAACGGGGTAACAAGTGCTATTCAAACACAAATAGATGGGAAGTCACCTACTGCTGGTAACACAAGTCTAGTTACTGTTGGCACAATATCAACAGGCACATGGAATGCAACGGCTATTGCTGATGGTAAAATTGCTTCTGCTTCTACTTGGAATGCTAAACTTTCTCCTACTATTGGTGATTATACTGATTTAGGAACTGGAACAGATTCTACCAATGATAAATTAATTGTTTATGATAATAGCGCATCTACCTTTAAGAAAGCAGAAGTAACAGACATATTAAATGAAATTGCTTCGGGCAATGTAGTAGGTTCAGGAAAACTTTGGGCTAATACATTACCTGCTGATGGTGCAGAAGTTAACGTCCAAGCAGATTGGAATGCTTCAAGTGGTGATGCAAAAATTCTTAATAAACCAAATGTGCAATATACATCAGCCATTCCAAATGCTACTGCTTCACAAACTGGTTTAGCAACTGCAACTCAAATTACTAAATTGAATGCTATTGAAGCATCTGCTGATGTAACTGATACTACTAATGTTACTGCCGCAGGAGCATTAATGGATTCAGAAGTAACTAATCTTGCATTTGTAAAAGGACTAGCATCTGGTATTTCTGATGGAAATGTTTTAGTTGCTAATGCTAATGTAGCAGATAATGACTTCTTAAGGGTTGATGGAACATCTATTGAAGGTAGAACTGCTGCACAAGTAAGAAGCGATTTAGGTATTGCAGATGACGAAATAATAGATTGGACAGCAGACCAAGGTTCAACTAATATTCATTCTGGTAATTATACTGATACTAACACATGGAGGTCAATAGAAGCAATACAGGATATAGTAGGTGCTATGTTTACTTCAAACACCGAAACTAGAATAAGTGCTACCTATGAAGATGGTGATGCTACTATTGATTTAGTTGTTGATGATTTAAATACAGATACACAATTGTCTACTGAAGCCGTTCAAGATATTGTTGGGGCTATGTTTAGTGGCAATACAGAAACAAACATTACTGCAACTTATCAGGATTCAGATGGAACAATAGACCTTGTTGGCGCAACAACAGGTCTTAGCAATATTGTTGAAGATACCTCCCCACAATTGGGTGGAAATTTAGACTTAGTGACTCATCATATTACTACAACAAGCAATAGAAATATAGACTTAAAACCTCATGGTACAGGTACTGTAAGAATATTTGATGCTGACGTAGGTTTCCCTTCAGCCCCAAGTGCCGGAAAACTTAGTGTAATACACGATGGTGATGATGGGCCAACATTGTTACTAAGTGACGGTGATAATGGTAGCGGTTCTGGGCCTAATATGTTATTTTACCGTGATACGTCTTCGCCAGCAGATGATGATATTCTAGGAAAAGTAAGTTTCCAAAGCACAACAAGTAATGGGACTTATAAAACATATACTGAAATAAAGAACACAATAGAAGATGTAACTGATGGTACGACTGATGCAATAATGTCATTAAGAACTCAGAAGAACGGTACACTAACAGATATGTTAACTATTAGTGGTGAAAACAATTTAGTTAAAGTTCACGGTAACTTTGAGGTTACAGGAACACAAACTATTGTTGATACAGTAACAATGAATGCTGCTAACGCAATAGTGTTTGAAGGTGCAACTGCTGACGCGTATGAAACTACATTAACTATTACAGACCCAACGGCTGATAGAACAATCACTTTACCCGATACGAGTGGTACTGTTGCTTTAACCAGCCAATTAGCGGGTGCTGGTAGCGATACAACCTATTCAGCAGGTACAGGTCTTGATTTATCTTCAACTACCTTTAGTGTAGATATGTCAGAACTAATTTCCAATGCAGGTAATAATAAAGTATTGACCGCTAAATCTTCATCTAGCACTACCGTTCAAGCAGAAGGAAGCCTACTGTTTGATGGAACAAATTTAGGTATAGGCACTACTCCTGAATATGCAGTAGATGTTGCAGGTTCTCTTAGAATACTACCTACAATTTCTTCTCATGCTGGAACTGCTATTAGAATAGGGCCACAAGATAACGACATTGATGTAACACTATTAAGAATTGACGGTAATGGTGGTGGTGCTGGTTCAGGAAACTCCGGTGAATCGAATGATTCTAACTATGGTTTCTCAATGAAGTATATGGGGTCTGGAACTGGAACCGCAAATAGATATGCTCTATTTATGGATAACAGCACAGGAACTGCTTTAGAAGGAATGACTGTCTTACAAGATGGTAAAACCGGAATAGGTACGTCAACACCTGCCACGAAATTAGATGTAGCAGGTAGCATCACCGTAGCAGACCACATTATCCATAGTGGCGATACCAACAATATGATTAGTTTTGGAACCGATACTCAGACTTTCAAAACTGCGGGTACTAGTAGAATGAAAATAATGTCAGGAGGTGCTATTGGTATAGGAACAGATACCCCTGTTAGTAGGCTTCATATTGAAAAGGGTGCTTATGATTATGATGATGGTACACAGGATGAAGATGGTGATTTCCATCTTATGCTTAAAGCATCAGAAGGCAGTAACTCCGGTGATGCGGTTTCATTAGGTTTTGCACAATCAACTGATGGTACAACAGTAGGTGCGAAGATAAGTCACGTTGTCTCAGGTTCTTATTCAAGAGGTCATCTTACGTTTTCAACCAATAATACTGACGGGGCGGCTGATACTACTGTTGAAAGAATGAGAATAACTAATGATGGTAATGTCGGAATAGGTACTATAACGCCCGGTTCAATGTTAGAAGTGGATGATACTAACGCAATCGTTGAAGTTAATGCCAGTACGAATGGTAGCGGTGTTGGTTGGTTCAAAGTATCTGACCAAGGAACGTCAAAGTGGGCTATGGGTCTTTCTAAGAATGCGAGTCTTTCGGGTTCAGACTTCCACATATTTGAAGACGCTTCTTCCAACAGTCCAAGATTCACGATAAAGGATGGAGGTAATGTTGGAATAGGCACTACAAGTCCCGATGTGCCGCTTCATATCAAAAGCACCGCAACTGGCGCGTTATTAAGACTAGAATCCACCGAAGCAGGTTCAGGTTCTTCTCCTACTATTGATTTGTATAGGAACTCCGGCTCACCTGCTGTTAGCGATTTCATAGGAAACATCCTGTTCTCCGGCACGAATGACAATAGCGGTGAAAAGGTAAATTACGCTGGAATGGAAGTCTTCATCGAAGATGAAACAGATGCAACTGAAAATGCCGCAATCAAATTCAATGTCTATGAGATGGGAACGCCTAGAACCAACTTTACTATTGGTTCTACGTTATGCACGTTTAACCAAAACTCAAGAAACATGGATGTGAGGATGTTATCAGACGATGGCACAAACAATTTCTTCTCTGATGCCAGCACTAATCGAATAGGAATAGGCACTAATGCGCCTACAGGAACTCTATCCATTCAATCAAGTGGACATGACATGATTCACTTGAATAGGACTGTTGACAATGAAGGATATGGAATGGGTATAATTGGTAGAGCAGGAAACGATTCATCCACAACTGCCGCACATGAGTATGCTGGAATGTTCTTCCAGATAGAAGACCATACAGACGGTGCGGAAAAAGGTAGCATAGCATTCAATACTTCAACTGGTGGAACTGCGGCAGATAGTAGTAGCACTCATGCTATGCAGATTACAAGTGATAACAAGGTTGGAATAGGTACTTCAACACCACAATGGGATTTGTCTGTTCCCGGTGATGTGGCTATTGGTTGGTATAATAACTTTACAGGAACAAATACCGCAACGGGTGCTACTGATGCTACACTTAGGGTTGCAGGTAGAGCATTCGATAAACCCGCAATAATAGAACTTGCTAACTTCGATGCCAATAACTTCTATGGTGGAACTACAACATTCAAACTTGGAGAACTAGCATTCGCTATGAATGAGAACTCAAACACCGTAACTAGGGTAGCAAAGATTGAAGCATGGACAGAAACCCCAAGTGAAGAAGGACACTTTGATGGTAGACTTCTATTTAGCACATCTGCGGGAGATGCTTCAGGTGCAAACTTAACTACAAAAATGGTTATAGATGGTGATGGTAAAGTAGGAATAGGCACAGATGCGCCATCAACAGCATTAGACGTAGCAGGTGACATAAGCGGTGATAGGCTAAATCTTGAGAAGAGTAGTGGTTATGCAAGTATAGAATTAGGTGGGGGTTCTGGTGCTTTCATAGATATGAAGAACCCATTCTCTGATGACTTCGATTGTAGGATAATTACAGATGGAACAGGTTTGGATATTATTGCAGCAGGTTCAGGTAATCATATTACTTTGAAGACAAATGGTACTGAGAGATTCCAAGTAGAAGATTCGGCAATTACTTTCTTTAATGCTTATGCTTTCCCTAATGCAGACGGTTCAGCGAATCAAGTGTTAAAGACAGATGGTAGCGGTTCATTATCTTGGGCAAATCAAAGCGGTAGTGGTTCTTCATTCGCTGTTGGTGATATTACAGGTGCAACTGCCTTAACAAGTGGTTTAGCATCAACTGATGAATTAGTTCTAAGTGATAATGGAACATTAAAGAGAATGGATATTTCAGTAGTAGAAGCCTACATGAGCGACAATCTAGCAGAATTATACATTAGAGATAGAAGAAACGATGGTGACGTTGCTCCCTCTGCTTATATGGCAAATGCCATGTCTCTATCCTTTACTGATGAAATAACAGGAAGCGATAACAGTTGGGATGGAGTTCTAACAATGAAAGGTTGGGGAGATGATTACCGAGCATGGCAATTAGTTTCATCAAACGTCAATGGTTCAGATAGCATGGAAACTGAACCATTATATTTCAGAAGCGGCGAAGATTCTTCTTGGGGTTCATTAAGAAAGGTTGTTGTTGAAGACGGTTCAACGAAGGATGTTTCTATTGGAGGTAATCTTTCTCTAGCAGAAAATAAGAGAATATACTTCGATTCTACAGACACTTATATCTATGCTAATACTGACGCTACTGAATCACTTCATGTAGCCGCAGATGCAAGTATATATTTAGACCCTGATTCAGATGTGGTAATTAGAGCAGGTTCTACTGAATGGGCAAGATTCGATGGTAGCACTCAAAGAGTCGGAATAGGCACTACGAGTCCCGAATGTGAATTGCACGTTGAAGGTAGCATAGCAGTTGCTTACGCTTTAGCACACGCAGGACAAACCGGACAAAACAGATTAGTTTTTGGTACTAATACTCAGACATTCCAAACTGCGGGAACAACAAGAATGACCATTCAGGCTGATGGTGATATAGACGTAAGTGGAGGTATACAATCAACTTCATCAACAAAAGGATGGAATAATTGGAGTATGATGCGATTTGGTAAGTTAGATTACGGAACATCGGCAAGTGGGGGTGCTGGACTTAAAGCACTTACCTTTGATGATAACGAAGCAGGGTATGGAAACATCGCAATACCAACAGATATTACAATTAGAGCCGTTCAATTCAGAACAAGCGGTGTTGTTCTTAGTGGAACAACCGCACAGGTTTGGAGAATATTCGCAAATGGGGATGCAGGTACAGGGACATTAACTAATCTCAGCCTTGATGCAAGTGACTTCACAAGACAGAACTCAGAGAATGCAAACTCAACTGCACATACTTACACAATGACAGGTCTAAGCGCATCCTATGACGCAGGTGACATTATATCAATAAGAAGAGAATCTGGTGCAGTAGACATGGGTGATGTGATAGTGGATATTTATTATAGCCATGATATTTAGGTGATTAAATGACAGAAGAAGAAGAACCAGTAGAACAATATGTAAACCCAAATGTAACAGTAAGTTACAATGTTGGCCCCGGCCATGAATTGTATAACCCAGATACAACAGAAGAATTTAACTGGGAAGAATTAAGAGCGAAAAGAAATGGTAGGTTAAAGATGGCAGATAAGTATCAAGGCATTCTGTTTTACAATACATTAACCACAACACAACAAACTGAGTTAGCCACATATAGACAGGCTTTATTAGATATTACAGAGTATGATACAACAGCAGAAGCATGGGCTAATTGGCCTACTAGACCTGATTGGATGTAATACTTTGTTAAGAACAAGTGTTAAAAGAAGAAGTTCTGGTGTCGAGCATATATAAACTGACGAAGCATTGGCGGAACTTTTTAGTCCAGCATATTCCCCCACAGGGGCCAAATAGCGGCATTTGGGGGCTGATGCTGTGATGGGATAACCGACCCAAAGAACGCTCTCAGAAGGCACGCAATCGCACATTTTCGGGGTGTTTCAAAACCCAAAGAGATACAAAACTGAGGAAAATATATAACAAGTTAATGCTGGTAATTAATTTTCCTAGAATCAAAAAAAGGCTTATTTCTAAATTAACTTTTGGAATTTTTCAAAAGCCAAAAAAAAGTTAGTGAGCCTCCGCTAAGGGTAAGACTTTCTCAGACCAAAGAGCATTACACTCTCGGCATTCCCAAATCTTTACTCTTTGCGGAGAACCCACATAAAACCCTAGAATCCTTCTAGGGATTGTTTCAACACCACAAGACGGGCATTGTTCTCTAAGGGCCACGGATTCCACTTTCCTCAGTTATTAGATTATCCATGTATTCTTCGATGGTTTGATTCGATACTCTATCTGAACCAAACGCAGCGAAGAACAACAGGCTAACTCCAAGGATAAATACTACCCATAGCACGGCTTCTATTGTTGACACCATTACCAATTCACTTCCATTATTACTTCTTCTTCTTTCTCGTTTGAGAATCCTTTAACAACGTTTTCAGTTACACCCTTCTGCCATAGGTCATAAACCAACTGACAGTCCTTTAAGCAATATTCAGCAACTTCTGAATATCCCCCTGCTTTCCAGACTTTAGGTGCATCTGCACTATCCATTGTTTTGGATTCATCGAGTGTGTGAGATACTAAATTGTTAAGGCTATATCTTTCACCTGCAATTTTAGTTATCTCTCGGCTAGTATCAATATATGCTCTTTTATTTAAATACTTTTGTATACAATATATATCAAGTGCATCTCTTAATACAGGTAAATCAAACCCTGCAATGTTATGTCCTAGCAACTTACCACCCTTTTCAAGGTGGTCATCTAAATCAAACTTAAGTTGAGATATAGGCTTAACATCTATGTTACCTTTCTTTAAGTCATCTACTGCTTTATCAATATAGATAGTTCCTTTATCTCCATCCCATGTGCATACAGTAGACACTTTAAACATATGGGTATTATCCCACCCGCCAATATCATAAGAATAATTCTTTGTTTCAATATCAAGGGCCATTACATCACTCATTCTGAACCACCCCATAACTTAGAAATACTCTTTTTCTTATCTTCTTCTGGATTAACTATGCTATCTTCCCATGACTTGGTTAAGAAAGCCACAAGATGATTTCCATCACCTACTGCTATTATAGAGGCTAGTTGCCATCCGGCTTCTCCCTCAACATTTAAACTATCAACCACCGTCTTGGGGCCATTGTTTACATCAAATACTAAAAACTTAGTCTTATGTTTCATTGTTTACATCTTCCTTTAATCTTACATATGTGCTTTTACTAATCTTTCTGGTTTCAAAATATTCTTCTACCTTAGGCCACCATTTATAAATAGTTGCTGCACCTTTTTGAGTTTCTTGTCTAACCTTAGAAAACAACTCTGCCTTATGAATCCATCCTTGTTCATCTGCTTCTTGTTTACAAATCTTTTTAAAGACGGCATAATTGGCTTGATTTGCCATACTCTTGTGTTCCACTCTAAGGGCTTCATCTAGCCAAGATACAAGACTCTTATAACATTGTCGGACAAGAGAAGAGGCCTGTAGCACATGGTTTTGTGTTACAATAAATCTTTTTGATTTATCAGGAATACTTGGGGCTTCGGCAATACAACATAGAACCGCAAGTTTCTGAATATGTTTCAAAATTCTATTAATGAAAGTTTCCATTGCTTCAAAGACTTCTTGTCTACTATCCGTAATATATTCTTCCATCAATATACATTCTCTAGTTAACGCATCGTTTGCTTGTTTATTAATTGTAACAACCTTAAGTGGGTCACAATCTACTTCTTCATATCTTTCTTTGACTACTTGGAAAAGTTTTACAAAAGCATCTGCATATTTTAATAGTGGTTCTTCTGCACTTTTTATTGTTCCCCAATCAGAAATTAATCTTCTTCTCATCTGTTGTTGTTGGTGTTGTGGAACTTCCCATATAAATATGAGCATTCGCTGTAGAACACCCTTTTCTGTAATAACAGTTGTTAACTGCTTAGGGATATAACTTGTAGCAAACGAAGAACGCTTACATCTACACTCTAAAGGTTCATCACCTAATTTCAATTTCTTCTTAATAATCCAAGTAGAACCCCACAAAGTATTCATGAATGTATTTAGATATACAATAGAATTTTCTTTGTGTTGTGATTGTTTAAATATTCCTGAATACTCAAACTCATCCCACATTGCTAATCCATTACCCTCTAATTGACCGGGGGTTGGTCTAGCAACTTGAACTGTTACAAAACTACCATCTTCTTGCTGAACTTGTTCTTCAGCATTTTCCATTGAACCAATTAATGCAGCATCTGTATAATCAGTTACATCAAATATATTAAAATCCTGTCCGTGGTCAGTATTTAATATGGTAAAGGTTCTTTCAACAATTGGCTTAAACCAATTTGTTAAAGTAGATTTACCAGTTCCTGAGGTCTGAAGCCACAAGAAATGCAATCGTATATCATCTTTATTTACACCACTAGGTATTGCTACCATGTCCTTACATAACTGTCCTAACATTGTAAAAAATGCTAGTGACGAAGGCACATTATTATAGTTAGAAGCCTGCACCGCATCTTCGGTAAACTTCTGTGCTATTTCAGGTAATGTTAATTTATTACTTGTTACCTGCTTATCATCATCTATAAAAGCGTAAAACGCTTCATCTTCATTATTATTTTCAATATTCATACTATCACTCTATCTTCACTATTCAACGTGTCTATGATTCTCTGTGCAATCGTGGGGCCAATTCCCTCTATTAAAGTTAACTCTCCTGACGTTGCCTCTCCTATTTCCATTACGGAACCATATCTTTCTATTATCTTTTTCGCTTTACTTTCACTAACGCCTTTAATTGTGCATAACATATCTATTCTTAAATCATCTGTTGTTATTCTTTTTAGTAAACTTGGTCTTATTACATCTCTATTAAACGGTCTCATTTTACATATCGTTGTCATTAATCTTGCGGCTTTCTTTGGGCTTTCTGTCCAGAACACTCTGGTATCAGTATCTAGGGTTATCTTACTAATAGCACCGTAGAACTTATTTAACAGGGTTTGTTCGGGAATGTTTATATTAACAAATTTAGGATACGCAACTAATTGGTGAAGAGAACCATGTACTATTACTATAGAATGTTCAAAGTGTCTATCCATATTATCTATTTGATTCCATAGTCTCTTATTAATTACAGACATTAAGAAATCAATAGTAGATTTTGCTTCAAAACAAACATCTCTATAAACATAATCTCCAATCTCTATCCATTGTTTCTCACTAGGAATATTTAATCTACTTGCTTCTGATTCAACATAAGCACACAAGTCAGACTTTTCTCTGCTATCTATTATTAACTTATCCATCTGCATATCTCCAACACTTTCCGGGGCAATAACCCTGAGGTATTAATTTGTCTTTACAACTAGGCGCATGATAACCACCATTAACAATAAATCTAACATGACGCATAGTCACTCCTTCATTCCAATCTAACCACACGTTTTCATTAGAGGCTATTGCCTTAAACTCTTCCATAATAATACCTACTATCTTTTCACGTTCTTCTGTGGGTATTTCTCTTTCTCCCATTGCTAATATGTCTCTATACCATTGTGCTAAATATACTCTTGCATAATGTCCCGGATTCTCTACCATAATTGCATTGTATAAGCATGGTAATATAGGTAATTCTCCCGGCGGTTTTGGTGCTTCTATTTCTATATCTACCATTTCAATTGGTTTAACTACAGGCCAACTCATTAATTTATTACTGACGTAGGATTGATTATAACGATAATGTGTTTGGACGACAGGTTTTATTCTAGGCTCCATAGCATGAGTTAATATATCTTCTAAACTTTCAACTATTTCACCATCAATGGGGATACAAAAGTATGGGCCTTCGCTACTAAGATTCACCGTGTTAGGGATTCTACGAAGTCTATTAGTTTGGATTCCACTTCTATCAAGAGTAGGATAATGCTGAACCAGCGTGGTAAAATACGCTTGAATGTTTCTAATATCATCTACCTTCTCTCCATATACTATAATGTGAAATCCTTTACCTGAAAACAATGCATCAAATTTTAAACCTCTTCCTTGTAAGTCGCGATAAATATCTTTGAAATCTACATATGCTTTTTCTAATGGCTCTCCGTGTGCATCAAAATCTAAAAACGCTCTATCAATAATAACAGATGAATCTACTTTTGCCGTTTCTGCAAAATGTTCAAAATCATATACTGTAGTATAACAATTCATTTTACCATTGAAGGCATTAACCCAATCAACATATTCTTTATGACTTCTTACTACTTGTCTTTTCATTTGTGGCGCGTTTGGCAGGTGGCTTCCCGCCCACACTTCTCTCGGAAATTTCATCTTTATCATCCTCATTAAAATTTATTTTTGCTTGGCTTAATTGTGCCTTTATTACTATTGCTATTTGTTCTGATAAAACATAATCTACGTTTGCCTTAAAGAACTCACCAAATGTTCTACCATCTCCGGGGATTTCCTTTGTCCAAACTAAATCTAGTTTTTCCTTTGCATCCAATTCATCGTATAACTCTTCTTGGATTTGTTCTATTAATATGTTCACTTGACTAATTTCATCAAATGTCCATGTCTTTCCTTTCAATTTCTCTATTACTTTTTCATCTATCATATAAATTCCGCCTTTTGTGCCGCAGGGCATAATGGCTTGAAACTACACCACTCGCAAGTTTTGTAGTAATATTTTTCTGGGAACTCGTTTCTCTCATAAGCATAAATTAACTTTGCAATTCCTTTCATAACTGCATTCATGCTTGTCTTCTTAACAGGTTCTACTTGGATATAATTAGATACAGGATAATACCATCCCCAATGTGTTATTTCTTGTCTCTCTATTCCCTTATCTGCTAAGTATTCATCAGTAGCATTATCCATTAGTAACTTATAGAAAGACATTTCTGCTCTCATACCTGTGAGTTTATAATCTTTCCAAGGGCCTGTCTTTAATTCTATAGGAATATAATTATTTCCCTGTCTAAACATTCTATCAATAATACCTTGCAAATGCACAGTATAGTCTCGCAATAAAATTGCCTTAGAGTTTATATCATGTGGTATTGTTATTTGTGCATCTAACATAACCTCATTGATTACTGGCAAATAATCATTTAGTTCTCCTCTATCTCTAGCATCAACAAAACGTTGTGCTTCAAAACTTGACATTGTTTTATAAATGTCACCATATTCGTCTACTGGATGTAGGCCAATATTATATTGAACCAGTTCATCGTAGGATAAATTTTCTGCTTTCTTCACATCGAAAATATCAAAAAATTCTTCTCTCGTATTATGAACTACTGTTCCTTTTATCATTGCTTCCGAAGTATCTTGAGGTAATCTCTCGATATACGAAAATTCATATTTCTTAGGACACCACTTAAAAGAACCATATGAAGATTTTGTTATCTTCAATATAGGTTCATCTTCTTGCGGGTTCCATTGGTATGTGTATTCTTTCATTTTTACCACCATTCATCTAATGTTTTCTGATTTATATCGAACTTTATTTTATCTAAGTCCCACCCCATCGCTCGATAAATCGGGTCGGCTTTTTTCACCAAAGCATTACCATAGTGATGATAATCTGGTGTAGTTGCTATCTCACCTAATCTTTGTAAGGTGGGTGCTGAAATGTATCTAGGTCTTTTCCATACATTTGTTATTGGGTTTTTATAATTAGGTCTAGTTGGTATATCGGATACTCTAATATACAAATAAGAATCTTCTATAGGTTCTGAAAAATCCTGCTGATTATACCAAATCAATCCTTCTGTCCCTTGCGAGATAGAAGGTCTTTTTCCTTCTAAGGTTGTCAAAGAATCTTCATGCCCACACTTTACACAGTAATTAACTTGTGAATCTATTAGTTGTTTTACAGTAGATTCCTTATTACATTTACTACATTTGAAGGTAAGTCTTTCAGGCCTATATCTACTTCTGTTTGATAATTTTTTCAACTCAATGTCGCCTGAGATTACTTTGTTATACCATAGTTTGATAAAAGAAGTTACTTCCGCTTCTGTCTTTTTCTCAACCCACATTCTCAATACTGACATTTGTATAAACTTTTCAATCTCAGATATTGCTACTCTCTTTGCCACAAAGCCTGTCATAACAAACTCAGGTTCATCTAAATATTCTCCATCTTTCCAATTTATCAATCCTGCATTTCTGTTCTTAGTTGTTCCTACTCCAAGGGTTTGAAAGTATTTTTCATGTTCTAATTTAATAGGATGTTCTTCTAGTCCTAAGACATTAGGAAACTCTTGCCGCACATGGGTATTCAATAGTGCTAAAATTTCTTCTGTTTGTTCCATTGGCATTTGCACATAAATAGAATCTGTGTGTCCATATACTAATTTCATCATATCCACCCAAATACTTCTATCATAACAGCAGAAGCAATAACTATCTTTACAAAACTAAAGACCGTTCTTGCTAATGCAAGGCTCGCAAAATTATCTTGCGCCCACATTTCTATTTCTCCTCTTGTCATTCTTCTTCCTCATTAATAGCGTTGAGGCTTCCAATAAAAAGTTCCCCATCTAATCGCATTTCAATATATAATTGTCTAGGAAATTCTTCTGTCTTATTACGAATCTCAGTTTGTAATATTCTACCCTTTCCGATACAATTATTTCTATCAGAATAACGAGCAAAATTTATCCATTTTCTAATCAAGTTTTCTTTCATTTTCTTCTCTCCGTTCTTTTCTTTTCCATTCCAAGTAACACTTACCACAACGATGATAATTATTTGTTATCGCTCTTGTAAGTGCGCCGCATATACTACACTTTTTGGTGTATCGGGTTTTATCTCTTTGATGTCCTGTCATAGTTCCATCACCTTAAATGCTGCACTTCTAATTGCTTTTCTCGCACCTGCTGTAATACTAGCAGCCATATCAATGTCAGCCCATGAAAAACCTTGGTAGCCAATGATACCATAAAAAGATGCCATCAATCTTTTAACTGCCATTTGGTTATTATACCATTTGTAATACTCATCATCTGTCTTGGCTTCCTTCATATTTTTCTTATACTCATTACGAAGTTCTTTTAATTCAAGGACAGCCTTCGGCAACATACCTAGTTTATCTGTTTTATAGTAGAGCATATTGACTTCATCCTCATCACTAAAATCTCTAGGAGTTAAAATATTTATACCAAATTCAGTTTCTTCAGAAGACTTGGTTTCCCAACTTATGTTGAGTGCTACAGTAATTGAAGGATACAGACCTGCGAAATCAAACGCAGCAACATTTTCATGTAATCCAAATGTTCCTTCAACAGAAGGGTCATAAATCATGGCCCCTTGATAATCTATCTTTGGCCCCTCTTTTCCTGTTGGGGCTTTCCAATCAGCGTTTCTCATAAAATATATGCTACCCATATTGCTTGCATAAAAACACGCATCGAATGGTGCTATTAGTAGTCGCTGTAAAGCAAGGATAGACTCCGATAGATAATTTTTCTCATCTATCTTTACAAGCAACTCAACATCTTTCTTAGCATAGTCCATATAAGTCTGCGATTCTTCTAACCATGCCTTAGCGAAAAACTCATTTTTATCTGGGAACTTTTCACTCACCATTTTCTTTTCACCTAGAACCATTTCTGCTACATAATCCAATGCCATAGAAGGGAGTGTTCCTCTTTGTGAGTCGTTCCATTGTCTTTCAAATGCCACATCTAAATTCAATAAAATTCTTCCTCTAACGGGTTGTTCTATTGGTGTATAATGTGATACTGCCTTTGATAACTTTAGTTCTCCTGCTCGGTTATCAAAATATATTCCCTTCACTTCGTTGTAAGGAGAAATTTTTCTAGGGTCTATTCCGTTTGCTAGAAGTCTTTCAATAAGTTTAGGTAAATCGAACTTAGACCCGAACCATGAAATCATCATATCGGGGTCGCGAGTATTCATCCATTGGATAAAATTCTCAAGCATCTCTTTTTCTGATTCATGTCGCCATGTTGTGTCAGAATAATCCCCTACTGCGGTAGGAGGAAACCAATGAAAGTTATTCATGGTTTTTGAATGGTTATCATAAACTACTAACGCAGTTATCATA
>Ga0208158_1000044_pt1 | contig 76564 bp, 61 predicted proteins | sample 8_EtaG_FD_184081 | JGI IMG/M metagenome (GOLD analysis project Ga0208158, IMG submission 184081) | Marine viral communities from the Subarctic Pacific Ocean - 8_ETSP_OMZ_AT15162 metaG (SPAdes) (version 2) | ecosystem: Environmental > Aquatic > Marine > Oceanic | place: Pacific Ocean | collected...
TTGAATTAGAGGGGGAAAGCTACCGGAGACAGCAGCAGCTCAAGCAGGCTGCAAAGAGTAAGAAGTAAGACCACCAAACCGGCCATCATAGTTGTCGCGGACCGGACAAGATAGTTGACGCCAGACAACTTTCTGTATTACTGGATGCATCGGTACATGCACGAGAACAAATGGTTGCTCCGGAACGTGCACAGCGTACATCACCGGATTCGCAATACCTGCGGTATCAACGGTAACTACATGCACTGGCTGGAATATTCGCTGACAGCAACGTTGACCTTGATTGGGCCAGTTCTTCTCGGCGCGCACGTTTATGTGATCTGGCTGTGGGTGGTTATCCGGCAGATTGAAGGCGCAGATGGCCATATTGGTTATGATATCCCGTGGAACCCTGTGCACCTGCTCCCCGTATATGAAGGTCCCGTCTATCACGATTTTCATCACGCCAAGTTCAAAGGCAATTACGCCGGTTTCTTACCCTATCTTGATAAATACATGGGTAAAACACACATTCCAGCGTACCTGAGATACCTTAAGGCGAAGAGAAATGGGTTAACGGCTGCAGAGATAGCAAAGCTAAACGGGGCGGAACTCAATCCCAGTAGGGCGGGTCGCCAAAATACCCGTCAATAAAGTCAATAAAACTCCGAACCTTACTCGCCAGCAGTTGCCGATGTGCATACACCGCGTAGAGCCCCATGGGCTCCAGCTCATACTCTTGCAGGATAACCTGCAGCTTTCCCTCTTTGATTGCCGGGCCTGAAATAAACGTGGGTTGCAGGGCGATCCCTGCTCCCGCAACAGCCGATTCGACCAATACGTCGCCGTTGTTGCTGGTCATGCCGCTGCTGTTGTTCTGGCCGTTGTTTTGCAACCACCGGTGCAAGGATTGGCTGGAATCCAGCTCTATGTAGCTGTATCGCAGGTAACGGTGGCCCTGAAGATCCTCCGGGTGTTGGGGGGTGCCATTTTGTTTCAAGTAGGCCGGAGAGGCGCACATCACCATTCGCACCGGAGCAATCCGTTTGGCGATTAGTGAAGAGCTTTTCAAATGGCCGATCCGCAGTACTACGTCGAACCCTTCTTCAACCACATCGACTTTGCGGTCGTTCAACTGCAGATCGATACCTACGCCCGGATGGGCTTTCTGGAACTCGCTCAGCAACGGTGCCATGTGACGGATCGCGAAGGAGACGGGTGCACTGATCCGCAATAGACCCTGAGCCCGGGTTTGCAGGTCTCCGATTTGGCTTTCCATTTCATCGATGTCGTTCAGCACCTGTTGAGCTCGCTGATGATAGCTCGTTCCCGCTTCGGTCAGGTGGATCTTGCGGGTGGTTCGGTTGAGCAGACGTACACCCAAATGTTGCTCAAGTTGAGAAACGTATTTGCTGACCAGCTGTGGGGACGTTTCCAGCCGATCGGCGGCGCGGGTAAAGGCGCCCTCGCTCACCACCGTAACGAAAGCGCGCATGGCATTGATGCGATCCATAGGAGGTCCTGTATCTGTAGTATTCGGACATTATCAACAATTCATTGATAATAACGCAATGATAAGCATCTTAGTCTTTCGATCTGGCGATAGTAAAGTAGGTTCATCATCTGGAGCGAGGCTTCAGGGGGAAATCAACAGACCAAGATTTGAGGGATTAAAATGAACTCTAAATTTACACAAGCATTGCTCAATTCCAACGGCGGTTATGCCTCTCTGATTTTACGTGTACCGGTTGGGCTGACCTTGGCAGCACACGGCGCCCAGAAACTCTTCGGCTGGTTCGGCGGTTTTGGGTTGGAAGGAACCGGGCAATGGCTGGCCAGCCTCGGTTTGGAGCCAGGCTATCTGATGGCTTTGATGGCTGGTGGTGCGGAATTCTTTGGCGGGCTGGCACTAGCGTTGGGCCTGTTGACACGTCCAGCGGCGCTGGTTACGGCCTTTGCCATGCTGGTTGCTATATTCGCCGTGCACATTGGTAACGGCTTGTTCATGTCCAACAATGGCTATGAGTTTGCCATGACCATATTTGTGGTAACCCTGGCCCTTGCTATTCAGGGCGCTGGACGGTTCTCACTGGACAATGTGTTGCTCAAGCGTTTCGGTGGTAATAACCGATAGCAGTGGTTCTCACAACCCTGCTGATCAGGTAGCACGCTAAACCCGATTATTGAGGTCGATTATGCAAGCTTTACAGTTTTCAGCAACCGGCTCACTCGATTCGTTGCTTTTGTGTGATCGGCCCAAGCCTGTGCCTGGTGCCGGCGAGGTTCTGATTGAGGTTCGTGCGGCAGGCTTGAATCCCAGCGATGTGAAGAACGTCCTCGGGCGGTTTCCTTACACTACAACGCCTCGGGTTCCCGGCCGGGATTTCGCCGGTGTTGTTGTAGATGGGCCGCAAGAACTTTTGGGTAAGGCTGTTTGGGGCGGCACGGGTAAAGGCTTTAGCTTCACCCAGGACGGCTGTCACGCGCAATATGTGGTTGCGCCAGCGGACGCCGTTGCGGCCAAACCAGAGTTGCTTACCTTTGCTCAAGCGGCCACTTGCGGTGTTCCGTTTATCACCGCCTGGGATGCGTTAGAGCGAAGCCAGGTTAGGGCTGGCACCCGCTTCCTTATCCTCGGCGCCGGCGCGGTTGCCAGGGCAGCGCAAGCACTGGCCAAGGCAAGGGGCGCCAAAGTTGTAATGGGTGCGCGCCGTGCCGACGTTGTGCAAAACCTGGAGGCACAAGGTATCAGTGCTTTCCAATTACCGGAGGCGGAACAGCTGCCAGAGCAGGCGCAAGCCCACTTTCAGCAGCACTCGCCAGAAGTCATCTTTGATACGACTGGCTACTGGCTGCCAGCGGCGGTTAATACGGTAGCCACGTTTGGGCGCGTTGCAGTCATCGCGGCACCGGTGGACGGATTGGTCAGCATGCCTGTCCTCAACTTGTACCGCCGCGGCGGCTCAATTGTTGGCGTCAATTCCCTGCTTTACAGCCTGGAAGATTGCGCAAAGATGCTTGAACAAATAAGCGCTGCCTTTGAGGGCGCCATACCGGTTTCTGATGACTTTACCGAGCGTCCGCTTTCGGAGGCAGTTGCGGCCTATCATCAGTTACATGAGGGTGGTTCTAAAAAGATCGTTTTGGTTCCTTAAGGCAACATGATTTTATCGTTACGATTTATACGAAACAGGAGATTCTACAATGATTGAACTTCGACCCCACAGCGAACTGGGCGGTGCCCATCATGGTTGGCTAGATACCCGCCATCATTTTTCATTCGCTGAATATTACGATCCCAATCGCATGCACTGGGGGAATCTCAGGGTCTGGAATGACGACACGATTGCTCCGCAATCTGGTTTTCCGCGTCATCCGCACCGCGACATGGAAATCATCACCTATGTTCGCAAGGGTGCTATTACGCACCAGGACAATCTCGGAAACAGGGGCCGCACCGAGGCCGGAGATGTACAGGTGATGAGTGCCGGAACAGGCATTGCTCACAGTGAGCTCAATGAAGAGGACGAGGCCACCCAGATTTTTCAGATCTGGATCATGCCCAATGAAACCGGCCTTCCTCCGGCCTGGGGTACCAAGCCGTTTCCCAAGGGCGAGCGCAGTGGGTCTTTTGTCACCCTCGCCAGCGGTTTGCCGGGTGATGATGAGGCGTTGCCGATACGCACGGACGCCAGGCTGGTAGCAGCAACTGTGGAAGCAGGACAGAGTGTCGAATACCGCATCGCTGAGGGGCGCAAGGTTTATCTGGTGCCGGCGAGCGGCAAGATAGAAATTAACGGAGTAGTTGCCTCTGCTGGCGACGGTGTCGCAATTAGCGACGAAGTGCTGCTTAAGGTTAGCGCTCACGAAGACAGTGAACTCGTACTGGTAGACGTTGCATAAGCAACAAGAAGTACAGATTCACATTAATCAATGCAAAAGAGGAAGCATAAATGACTAAAATTCTGATTGTTTATTATTCTATGTACGGCCATATGGAAACCATGGCGCGCGCAGTCGCCGAAGGCGCTCGTGGCGTTGCTGGAGTGGAAGTAACGGTGAAGCGTATACCGGAAACCATGGACGCCGAAGCGTTCAAAGCGGCCGGCGGCAAGGTGGATCAGGATGCGCCAGTCGCTACGCCGTCGGAGTTGGCGGACTACGACGCCATCATCGTGGGCACGCCCACTCGCTTCGGCAACATGGCTGGCCAGGTGCGCACCTTCTTCGACCAGACCGGCGGCCTATGGGCCAAAGGTGCTTTGGCCGGAAAAGTAGCCAGTGTGTTCACGTCAACTGGTACCGGTGGTGGTCAGGAAATGACGATCACCTCCACCTGGACCACGTTGGCGCACCACGGCATGGTCATCGTGCCAATCGGCTATACCACGCCTGCGCTTTTTGATGTCTCCCAAGTGGGTGGCGGCACGCCTTATGGCGCATCAACCATTGCCGGTGGCGATGGTTCGCGCCAGCCAGACGAACGTGAGCTGGGCATCGCCCGCCACCAGGGTGAGCATGTCGCAAATATAGCAGCCAAGCTTAACGGCTGATAAACCAGTTCAGCGCCGTTGGAAGGGTAAGCCCCTCCAACGGCGCTGAGTGATGTTTGCTTCAGCTCCGTGGCTTTGTCCGCTAACTATTCCCTGTATACTGCGGCTATCAAGAACGACCTGCCGTTACGGGGAAACCAGTTTGTCTGTCGAGACTGTAAGCTACGGATTAGAAAGCATCGTCCTGCATCACTCCTTCAAGCAAGTGAAGGGACGAACCATCAAAATCGACTGCCGCGAACGCACGCACCTGGGAGGTGTGAACGGGGCGGGTAAAACCTCTGTCTTGGCGCTTGTCCCGGCTTTTTTTGGCGAAGAGCCCGAGCGGATAGTCACCAAGGCCTCGGGCAAGCTGTCCTTTCTGGACTACTACCTGCCCACCTTTCAAAGTCTCATCATTTTTGAGTATCGTCGGCACACGGGGCTCCATTGCGCCGTAATGTTTCGCCATGCTCAGGGAAAACCCTGCTACCGATTTATAGCCGGGTCTGCAGAAGAAACCTTCTTCGCACCAGAGATCAAGGAACTGCTTCAGGCTGGCGCCAGCGCAGACGACGTATTCGCAGCGCTTCGTAGGCAAGGTACAACGGTTTCGAAAATCATCGATACAATTACCAATTACCGGGCAATTATTCAGCGCAACCAAAAACTGCTGAAGCGGCTTCCTGCGGATGCCCGAGCGCTTCGTGCGCTTGCGGCCGAGTTTGGCCTGGGTGACAGCGACACCCAGATGACCAACATTGAACGGCTGACCCACGTGGTGCTGAATAAGCATCGGCTTTTGAGCAGCTTTAAGGCGATGATCTGCGAGACGCAGTTTGAAAACATCCACCAGCACGCCAAGCCCCGGGCCATTGATCGCAAAGATTTGATTGCGGATATACAGAGTCTTTCTGCCTTCGCAGGTGAGGAAGAAAAAATCCGTGAATGCCTGAGAAAGGACGCCGAGCGCAGAGCGATACTTGAGCAAGCTGATAAAACGGTCGCCAACCTGTTTGCAACGGTTGAGGAAGCTCGGGAGAAAGTGGGTGAGCTGGGCCAACAGAAGGAGCGGCTTGAGACGCAGAGAACCGATAGGCGAGCGGAGTTTGAGGGCGGCGATCACCAGTTGGCGCGGCTGGTGACCAACCACAATGCCGATTTTGAAACTCTGGATGGGCGAGTAGCGGCTCTGCACCAGCAGAACGATAAGTATGAAGCCGATGAGTTGCCAGACCTGGCGCAGGGTTTTGATAACCTGGCCGATTACCGACAGCGCCTGGCAACCGCTCAGGCAGATTACGACAGCCTGACCGGTAAGGCGTCGGCCATTGAGGGCGAGTACGAGCTTGAGAAGCAAAGCATCCAGCGCGAGCATGAGAAGCATCAAAACCAGCGCCAGCAGCGCCTAAGAGAGGCCAATGATGCGCTGACCTCTGCCAGGCACGCTTACGATTTAAAGCTGAATGCCATCAAAACGAACCAGGTGACAGCGGTTTCGGAATACAAAGACACCCGCTCAACGGAGCGCTCGGAGCTGACGAACGAACAGGCCCGCCTGTCGGCACTTAGGCAAAGCCCAGGCCAGACGGAAGCAGAGCAGCAGGAGATTGCGGTCGCTGAGCAGGCCTCGGAAGAAGCCTCTGAGCAGGTCTCCCTGGCGCACGAAAATCGTTTGGAAGCCGGCCGCAAAAGGGATCAGGCGGATCGCGACTGGAAATCGGCCCAGGAACAAGTTCAGCACATGGATGTAAAAGTCCAGGAGCTGGAAGACAGGTTTAACGAGCTTCAGAAGCAGATCGCACCCGAAGACGGTACCTGGTTATCACAGTTGCGTGCCCAGGATCCAGAGTGGGGCAGCCGCTTGGCGAAGGTTGTTAATCCGCAGCTTCTGCACAGAAAAGACCTCACGCCTACCCGCGATCTTGATGCCAGTGGCACCGCTGTTATGGGCTGGCAACTCGCCTTGGATGCGTTGCCAGTACCGGATTTTGCCGCCTCCGAAGATGCGTTGCAGGAGCGTAGCCGAAGCATAGATGCGGAACGCCAGGCTGCAATCAAACAGCGGGCGGAAACCGAGCGCGACGCCCAGCGCCGGCACGAAACATACAAAGCCCGTGCGGAAGCTGCGGATCGGCTGGAAACAGAGTTTTCGCTGGTTGAGCGTACTCGCAGCAACGCTCAGAACAAACTCGCCAATGCGCGCCAGCGTGTTAAAGAAGCACAAGCAGCCCGGATTGCAAAGATCACAAAGGATCTGGATGCGGTTCAGCACACGCTTAAGGCCTTTGATGAGCAAACTGGCGAGGGTATTCGCGATGTTGAGTCCGGCTTTCAGCAGCAGGTGCTGGATATGCGTGGACATTGGGCAGAGAAAGAATCTGAGCTGAAATCCAGCATAGATCAGCAGGATGAGCTGATTGCATCGGCAGAGGTGGAGCATAAGGCACGACTCAAACAAAAACGTCAGATATACGATCAGCGCCTTTCTGAGGAAGGTATTGATCCGAAGGTGGTTCAGAAAGCGCGAGCGACGTTGGCAAAGCTCAAAGAAACCGTCGAAAACATTGTGGCGTCTGAGGATTTGGTGCGTGGCTATCGAAAATGGCGCGAACAGGAGTGGAGCAAGGTTGAGGCGCTTACCGAACAAACCAATCAAGCTCGGGCGCAGCGTGAGGCTGCTGCCCGAAAGCGCGAGGAAGCAGAGCGCTCGTGGAAGGAGCAAGACAGCAAACTGAAGATCTTGATTGCAGAGCATCAAGGTGCAATTAAGGTACTGCGGGATCAAACCGAAGCTGCAGAAGGCATGCTCAAACACTTTCCGGGAGAGACACTCGCTGAAGGCTTCCCAGGTAATATCGGCGATCTCACCCAGGAGCTTCAGGGTGCCTACCAGAAGTTGGAGCAGCTGCGTAAAGAAGTGGTGGGAACATTTGACCAGGCCACCGCCATTTTGAATCGGTATGACAACACCCAGATTCAGCAGGCGTGGCAGAAACTGTCGGCACACAGGCGCGGCCAGATGACCGGCGATGTGCTGGACCATGAAGAGAGCTTCAAGTTGGCGCGGGTTCCGGACTTGCGTGAGCTATTGGATACCGATATTCCCCAGTTGCGTGATGCCTTGATTGATCAGTTTGTCTCAGAGGCAGGTAGCCTGGTGAAGTATTTCGATAGCCTGGAGGTAATGGCCCGTGAGGTGAAGGCGGTTTCCAGCCTGCTGAAGCGAAAGATCAACACAGACCAACAGATAGAAAGCCTCAGCGATATTCAGGTTGTGCTCGAACCCCGAATCTATGAGGACGAAACCTGGCAGCCCCTGAAAGAGTTTGTGGAACAGTGGCAAACATGGGTTCACATGAACCGTCGCTCACTGCCAAGCGATGCCATTTTAAGGCGCTTCAAGCTGGTTTCCGACACCCTGAATGATGCCAAGGTGAAGGACAGTGTTGAATCAATGATCGACATGCGTCTGGAAATGAAAGAGAACGATCGGCAGGTGGTGATACGCACAGACGCCGACTTCCTTTCTGCCAGTTCGACCGGCCTAACCTACCTTGCGATCATGACCGTGTTCATGGGGCTTACGCGTTATCTGTGCCCGGATTTGAACACCCGCATCACTTGGCCCATTGATGAGCTGGCCACGCTCAGTCCTAATAACATTTCTCATCTGGCCAATATGCTCGAAGCCAACAACCTGACCATGATTTCCGCCTGCCCCAAACTGGACCGAAGCCTGCGCAAGTTCTTCGAGAACAAAATCTCACTCAAGCAGGGCCGGGTTCATACCTACGAATCGTCTACCCGCGAAGGAAAGCATGCGCAGATGTTCAACAGCGTGAGCCAAGGTGGGCAAGGAAAAGCAGAAGAGGTGACAAGCCATGAGTAGTCCGTTATTCGAGCGAACTGTGACGGCCCTGCTGCAGGAACGGGTGATTTGTGAAGTCAGTGACGACGAGCTTTATAATTACCTGCTTTTACCGGGCAATCAGGACGCGGTAAACCGGTTTTTAGGGCAGATTAACCGAACACTGCGCCAGACAAGCGCCCACGACGCCTTTGTTTGTGCGTATTTGGACACCTCGGATGCCGACACCAAAGAGGCGATTCGCCATCAGTTCCGGGATGTTGCCAACAATCTTGAGGCGTTTGTGCAGTTCCTTCGGCTGGTAATGATGCTGGAAGCAAACGATCGCCCGATTCTACCCGGCGACAAGCTATCTGAAGGCGCCATACTGGATCGCATTGCAGCAGCCCCGGCACTGGAGTCCAAATTGAGATCGTTGGCGGAGAAAAAGGTGTTTCACACCAAGCGTGCAGATTCGGCCGGCCAGATTCGTGCGGTTCTCTCCAGCCTGGAGAAAATGGGATACCTGAAGCCTGTTGGCACCAGCGGGAGCCTTTTCCGGGCCACCGGCCGTTGGAGTTGGCTGTACGACGCCATGACGTTTATCCAGACCCACGAAGGTATTCAGGGGGCTGACGATGCAGACTCTGAGCAGATGAGGCTCCACTAATGGCTCGCGCTCAAGATGCCCATGGCACGCTCCGGGCCTTGGCCAAGTATGGCGAGGCGATTCTGGAAGCGCACCTGCGAAACGGCAACCGTGTGCCCGATTCGGATGACAACCTTGGCCTGATCGAAACTCTTGAACACCATCGCCTGGTGTGGCGCATTGGTGAATCCGAAGATTTACAGCTGAAAAAAGTTCTGGTTCAGTTTCTGGACCACATCACTGAATCGGAGAGGCGCCGCTACGCCAGTGCCCAAGTGCACATTCTCTGGCAGCAACTCAGTGAGCTGTTCCAGGAATACAAAGAGGCCAAGAAGCGATCGGCTTTGAGTGATATAGATCGGCTGGAAGGTGAAATCAAGGAATGCCTTGCGGATGTGATCGAAGACATCCGAAATGCAACGGATGCCTTCGCAACCTACATCAACACCGGCTTCGCCTACATCACCGACCTGAACTTGCGCATCCGTGAGAACGAGCGGGTTATTGAACGCGCAGGGCGCCTGATTACCTTGTTTGAGAGCTTTCGTATTCGGGAGCTGGCGGAGCAAGCAGGCTCTGATGCGTTCCTCAAACGCCTGTTGCTGAGACATCTACCAGCTACGCTGGAGTCTTCACAGAAGAACCTCTCCTACGCCCTTAACCAGCTGCGTAAAATGCTGGTGCGCATGCGCGAGGATCAGCGGCTGAGCCGAATGGTAGGCGCCTTTGAGGCACACTTCATTAACAACCGGGGCTTTGAGCCTTCCATTGACCATCTGGACTTGAGGCATGTTCCGGAATTCCTGAACACAGTGGCCCCGTTCCAGATAAAGGGCTTCGGCGACATTTACGATTCTGCCGACGATCTTGAGCTGATAGAGATTGCAGCAAAGGCACGCACTGTTCCCGTTGAAATTGAAGACGAACCCATACCGGATGACGAGAATACCGTTAACTTTGACGTAGCAGGTGAAACGGAAGTTGAAGACGACGACCCAGTAGAAGAAGCAATTGAGGAGCTGATTCGGCTGGTTGTCGATGGAGCTCTTGGTGAACGAACGATCCTTGCTTCCGAGGCGCTAACCAGTACAGGTTTGGGCGTCGATAAGGCAGATTGGCTGCAGGCCATTGCCTCGGAAATTGAATCTTTGCCGGACGGTGATCAGAGGCACATTGAAGTGGTTTATCACCAGATTCCGCACCGGGTTTATCCAGATAATGTCATGGTTTCTGACCTGACCTTGAGGCACAGCAATGCGGGCTGAAATCGCTGCCATTGAGCGCCTGCTAAGGGGCGGTAAGTCGAAGGTTCAGCGTAATCAAACCTGGGAAAAGATCTGCGCAGAAAACGGAGTAGGGCGAGCCATAGGCAGGGAAATCCATTTTACGCCCTTAGACAAACAACGCTTGCGAGAATACGTTGTGGCCGAGCATGGCCTGGACCCGCAGTTTGACTCTCGCGCCGGTGGCCGCATGGCGATGGCTCGTCTTGATGCCAGTGAAAAGCTCACCCCTGATTCAGTCTTCGGTCAGTTGCTTGTATTGGCAACCACTGGCGACGCAAAAGTGAGGGTAAGCGGTAAAGATGCCACAACACCCCAGGGCAGTGTGTTCAGCGTGCGACCAGATTGCCTGGACGCGGAACATCTTCAAACTCAGAATTTGGTGATCATCGAAAACGGAGGTTTGATGCCCTACTGGTCGGATCTCCAGCTACCTGAGTCCTGCAACAATTCAGTCATTCTGTACCGTGGGCACCGGGAAAATGTCCGTGCTGTTGCAGAGATAGTTAGCCGTCAGCCCGCAGATAAACTGGCGTGGTTTTTCGACTTTGACCCGGCAGGGCAGGCCCTGGCACTCGATCAAGGCAAAGGGAGCACGCTGGTGCCCGAGAATTGGTCCGAGTTCGGCAGGCATACACCGTTTAACCAACCAAAGACCCATCGTAATCAATTTGTAGCCCTGAAAAAACTGAAGGGCCGAGCCACCGGTGAGCTTTTCTCTATTGCTGAACATATGGCGAACGAAGAGTTGGCGCTAATGCAGGAGCATTTGATTTTACGGCATGTGCAAATGAAGGCGCTGCTTTTGATGGCTGGCTCATAGCTGCCAGCCTCGTGCCCAGCAAGGCAAGGCCTAGACCCGGCAGGGGTGCTTTTACCTCTTGAATGCAACCCCCCCCAGCGGCATCTGTTCGTTTTTTATCCCTCCAAGTAGTCCGCAATTTTGTTGCCGGGCAAAAATCTGCTTGAGCAATCAACAACTCGCGTAAATTTGCTCGTTACATTACCGATTACTGACGAAATATTGACGATTTGGTAACTGGATAGATGACGGGTGTCACATCGATAATCCGCGGCGTTTTGTATAATTTATTAAATCCGACGGTTAATTGGTGTGAAATAGATATGAAACGCGTCATTAAAATGTCAAAGGCATGGATCGCCGCGTTTACTTTTGGGATTGTGCTTACAGGGTGTGGTGGTGCTTCTGATTCTACGGATGTAAGCACAGGGTCTGGCGCTGCGGGATTAGAAACGGGAGGCTCTGTTGGCGAGTCGATTCTTCCCGAGGCGAAGAGAGCTGCAGTCCTAAGTTGGAGCGCTCCTAAGTCCAGAGCAAACAATCAGGACATCGAGTTATATGAGCTCGAACAATATATTATTAGTTATGGCCAGGATGCTGAAAGCTTGAACCGCGAGGTTATCGTACCTGGTGAGGGTGGGGTAGATATGGCTCACAAAATCAGTGGCCTGGGTGCAGGCACTTGGTATTTCAGCATTTCGGTAGAGGATACTGATGGTTTAAGGAGTGCTCCTTCTGCGACAGTCGAAAAGACGTTTGAATCCTGAACGTTCATGCCATCGGGCTGGCAATCGGAAGTTTAAGTGTAAAAGATGAACCTTCCCCGGGGCTGGAAACCACATAAATCTCCCCCCGGTGCTTCTCTACCACCGTTTTCACAAATGAAAGCCCCAGCCCGGTACCGTGAACACCCGCCAGCTCGCTGCGCTTTTGCCGACGGTAACGGTCGAACAGGTGGGGCAATTCTTCTGGGTCTATGCCAGTGCCGTCGTCTGCAATCGTCAAGCATGCTTGATGCCCGGCACGAAACACCTGAATACTCACAGCAGAGCCTGCTGGGCTGTACTGCACTGCGTTGGTTAGCAGATTGATGACTGCTCGCTCAAGTAGTTCTGCATTACCCCGTAACCATAAGTCTTCCGTACCTTGCAGCTGCAGGGAAATGCGCTTTTCCACTGCTTGCTCACTCACGCTGTCGCGAGCATTTTCTACAATGGCCAGGAATTCGCATTCATAAAAACGGGTTTCTGTTAGCTGCTCGGCGCGCGCCAATTGAACAAACTCTTCGGCCAAGTGGTAGCTTCGCCTTGCCAGTCGCCCCAGTTGTTCTAGCTGGCTTTGGCCGATGTGTGTGGGATCACGCTTCAACTGCTCAATAAGGGCCAATTGTGACACCAGAGGCGAGCGTACATCGTGGGAAATAAAGTCTATGGCCTCCCGGTGTTGGCGCTGCTGCTCTCTCAGTTCGGATATATCAGAAATGTTGGCAATAATGCCGTATTGCGCGCTGTCTGGAAGGGCAAAGGGCGCGAAGTGAATGAGAAAGTCTTTATTCCGTATTTTCAGATCTACCGTTCGGCTTTGCAGAAGGGTGAGCGTTTCAGACACAGTTTCATGCCAGGGTGGCGTTTCCCGTGGATCGTGGCCTTGCAAAAGGCGCGTCAGAGGCAGCCCGCCTAAACTGGGCATGGGCTCCCCAAACCACTCCTCAATATGGCCGTTGGCAAAGCGGATGATGCCTAGTTCATCTGTCACTATGATGCCATCAGGCATACGCTCGAAGCTGCGGCGGATAAACTCTTGAATGTGGTTGAGGCTCTCAGTGGCTACTTTAACGCGTTCAATACGCGCCGAAATAGTATCGCTGGGCCTGATCTTTTTTGTAATAGGGCTCGTGTTGGAAAGCGTCAGTCGGCGTAGATAGCGTTGAATGGCCTCTCTGCTAAGGCCGTTGGGCAGGGTAAAGCCCAATGTGTAGCAAGCGCCGCCGCGATATAGCTGAACCCAGCTCTGGTTTCCTTTATGCAGCCAGACCCCGGGCTCCAGGTTGTCTGGAACCTCGGCGAGGCTCAGGTTTTGGGTGGAGAGAATGTCACCACCTTCGGCCAGCAACCAGCCTTCTGGTTGAAACAGTGCCTGAAAATGTTCTAAAAGCTGTATGGGTGCGCGCTTTGCTGGCTCGGGCAAGGCCACTCTTGGGCTACGAACCAGCTCATCCAGTTGCCGGTTGAGGAACTGGCTGGTCATGGTTAGGCGTAAGCCGCTGGCTATGGGGAAGGCGAGCAAGGGGATAATCAGCGCGTGGGCGACAGGAAGCCATACCCGGAACCCGGCCAACAGAGCTAGGTATAAACCGATAATACAAGCGCTGGCCGCAATACATGTAATCAGAGTGCGGGCATGGCGTATTCGCGGCAATAGAACAGCCTGCGTCAGAAGGGTGATAGCAGTCAAGGCTATGCTGGCCCATGCCGGAGCCGGGGTGATAAGAAGCCCTTGTCGGTTTGCTGAAAAAATATTTGCGTGGAACTCTACTCCGCTCATGGGTTGGCTTAGCCCAGAGAACGCTGTTGGCAGAACGTCCCCCAGCCCGGCTGCCGTGGCTCCTACAAAAACGGTCTTGCCACTGAATGCATCCGGGGCCGGAGACGCACTAAGCACATCGTTGTAGGAATATGTGGGAAAGGTGCCCGCGCCGCCAGCAAGTGGAACAATTCGGTAATCGTTGCGCACGTTCACAAACGAAGGTAACCCTTTTGTGTCGGGTTTCCTGGGGCCTACACTGGAGGCCGCAAGCGCAAGACTGGGCCAAAGTTGGCGCCCCATGCCATTGAACAGGTAAAGCCCTCTGGCGATACCGTCATGGTCCAGTTCCACGTGGGCGTGGCCAAGGCCTGCGGCTGCATTGATCAGTTTACTTGAAGGCAGCTGTTCGCTGAGCAGTATGCGGGAACTGGAGGGTGACAGGTGCAGTGGCAGAATAACCTTGCCATGGGCCTGCATGGCGAGTTTAAGCAGGGTGTCGTCTGTAGAGGGTTCCGTGAACAGTACGTCAAATACAATGGTTTCTGCGCCCGCCTGTTGCAGTTTTTTGATAAGGGCTGCATGGGTTTGTCTTGGCCAGGGCCAGCGGCCTTGCTGGGCGAGGCTGAGATCGTCTATGGCAACGATGGCTATATTGGGAGAGGCTGCAGCGGGGCGGGCAAGCATGGCCGAATCCAGAAGCCAGTAATCAATGCGCTGTGGAATATTCGACATTTCGGCGAACAGAAACACGAGCAGGAGCGCCAGGCCGAGTGTCCACGGAGTCGTTTTTATTGGCAACCAGTCCCGGTTCATGAGCCCTGCTGTGTGTGTCGATTATTCGATGTTATTCCAGGTACAGTTCCCTCCCTGGTCCCCAGCGGCTTTGTAGTAGGCCGTCAGAAAGTGCTTTCAGGCGCACAAAATACCGCCTTCCGGGAATAAGACGCAAGGCCGCTGATGTATCTGGCAGCGTAGCCTCCTTAATAACGCGGTTAAAACTCGGCTCTTCTGCCAGTTGTAAGCGGTAATTAACGGCCGTATCGACCTTCTGCCAGAACACGCGAACCTGACTTTCTACGTAGTTAATGCTGATAATGCGCACCGGCGGAAGTGTACCGTTTACCACCAGTTTGCGTGGCTGTGTTGTAGCGACTGAATTTCCACCGGCTTCTGTTACCACGCGCCAGTAATACTGGCCGGGCCCCAACGGGCGAGATGGCAGTGCGGTTGTGCCAGGTGCCCATTCGCTGGTTGCGACCAAGTTCTGGAAGGTATCGTCTTCCGCAATCTCAACCCGAGCCACTTCGTTTTTACCTTTGAGAGCCCAGCTGAATTCTGGCATGTCGTCATTTACACTGCCGCCATCTTCCGGCGCTAGCAGGTGTGCTGAGCGAGCCTGTAAATCAACCTCTATGGGAAGTATGCCGGGCATTCCGGCCATGCCATGTTGGCCAAGAACCGCCAGGTGAATCTCGTACTGTCCGTTATCCAGGCGGCCAATATCGAAGCGGTTACCCCTTATTTCCCGGCTCTCGACCCAGCGCCCGCTTTGGGTTTCAAAAACATCCAAGCGGTAGGTCGTTGCTGAACTTTGCTTCCACGTCAGTTCCGCAGGAAGCTGAGTAAGCACTTTTGGGAGTGGATTTATTTCTGGTGCCGGAGGCATCTTGCGAATATTCAGCTTGCTTCTGTTGCCACTATTATTTGCAACCGTTGCGCTGTAGCCAGCAGGAATTCGATGGGTTTGGTTTGGCGCTCCGAAATCGACGACGCCCTCGGTTACCTGCAAATGTGTGCCTTGTGGCCCGGTTTTTAGTGAGAACGCGGTACCGCGAACGGCGGCGACGGCAGAGGGGGTTTCAATTTCAAAGCGGGCACCGCCTTCGATTACTGGCTTAACGCGGGTATGGACTTCTCCGCGGTTCAGTCTCAGCCGTGTGTCTACCATGCCGGACTTGCCGTACTGGGTCAGGCGATTGAAGATCAACCGGGAACCCGGGGACAGGCGAACTTCCGAGCCATCGGCCAGGGTAATGGTTGCCGCACCCGTTCCGGAGAGCACCTCGTCACCCACTCGTATCAGAGTGTTTTCTGTTAAGGGCTTTTTCGAGCCATCCATGCCGGAAATCAGCTGAACGCTGCCGGAAACCGATGTGACCCGCGCGGGATTGGGTTGTCTCTTCAGCCATGATAGAGGGATGCGAACGCGGTCTCCCTCACCAAGCATGGCGGCGTTTTCGATAGTGTTGTATTGAAGCAGCCGGTCGGCACTATGGCTTTTAACCAGAAGATCGCTGGCAACCTCAGTAAAGCTTTCGCCAGGTTTTAGGGTGTAAATCCATTCAGGAGCGGCGTTGCCGGGGGTGCTTGATGCGCCGGTCGCCGAGCCACGGGTAATAGAAAGCTCGGCACACGCGGGCGTGCCCAGCACCAAAAGGGCCAATGCCAGGAACGCTTTCGCGAGGAAGGGTATCGGGCATTCAGTCATTTTAGGTCTGTACTTCCCGATCTGCTTCCTGGGCCTCAGTTATGTTGGTGTTCATCGCCTCCAGGCGATACCCGCGCTGGTAGATTGTCTTGATGCGGAAGCCGTTTTCCGGGTTCAGGCCTAGCCGGCGCCGCAAACGACTCATGTGGGTGTCGACAGTCCGGGTATTTATATCTCTTGCCATTCCCCACACTCGTTCCAGGAGTACTTCCCGGGTGAGAAGGCGACCCTGATTCTGAAACAGGAACAGGGTTAGATCGAAGTCTTTGTCGGTCAACGCAAGCCCTTCGCCGTGCAGGGAGATGGTTCTGTGCTGCGTATTGATCTCAAAAGGGCCGTGTTTGAGAACTTCTTTTTCACTGTCTGGGTTGGCACGGCGTGCCAAGGCGTTGATGCGGGCCGCCAGCTCTGCCGCGCGCGCGGGTTTTGCGAGAAAGTCGTCTGCGCCTGCGTCTAGCGCCTGCACGATGTCAGCCTCACTGTCGCGCTGGGTGAGAAACACCACAGGAATCGGCCAGTTGATCTGCGCTCTTACGCTCTTCAGCACATCAATCCCTGTCATATCAGGAATCTGCCAATCCAGAATCATCAGATCGTAGCTGCGGTGTAGTACCGCGCTGAGAAAGCTTTGGCCTGTAGGGAAGCTGTCGCATTGGTGTCCGCGCTCAGACAAAATGGACTGAATGTGCTGCGCCTGTTCTTGTTGGTCTTCAAGCAGAGCGATGCGCATTGCGCCTCTCCTGGGGTAGATGATGTCTCATTGCGATTCTGTCTCGCGGATAGCGATACAGGAAATCCTGCCGTATCAGTCAATTATCACAAATTGCTGCAATGTGTTCAGTGTCGTTATGTAGATTTGCGTAAACGAGTTGCAGGCTTGCCGTTGTCGTCATCCAGTGTTTGTCGGCAGGCAGGAAAATTACTGCAGCCCCAGAACCAACCTTTTTTCCCTTTTCTGCGCACCAGGGGTGAAAAGCAGTGGGGACAGGGGATGGGCTTTTGTTCGGTACCATCCTCCGGTGTCGCGTCCTCAATGGGGCGTGTGCCACGGCAATCGGGGTAGCGAGTACAGGCAAAAAAATGGCCGAACTTGCCGTCTCTCTCTGTCATTGGTGAGCGGCATTTAGGGCAGTTGGGCGCCGTGCTTTGTTGCCTGGAAGCCGCAGCGCCAACAGAGCCCCCTACGAACTGACGAATTTCTTCTTTTAGTGCCTCCAGAAATTTACGGGGGTCGTCCTCGCCCCTGCGAATGCCGTCCAGAGTGGCCTCCCAAACGGCGGTTCGATCTGGCTTGCTGACAGACTCCGGTAAGGCGTTAATAAGCACCTTGCCCTTGTCTGTGGCTCGGATATGCCGGCTATCCCGGCATAGGTAATCCCGTTTGAACAACGTGTCTATAATGTTCGCGCGGGTTGCCTCTGTGCCCAGGCCGTCTGTCTCGCGCAGGGTTTTGCGTAACTCCGGGTCCGTCACAAAGCGCGCGATGTTGGTCATTGCGGATAGCAGTGTGGCATCGGTAAAGTGCTGGGGCGGCTGTGTTTTGCGCTCGCTTACCGTGCTGTCTTCGCAGAATACAGGTTCGCCCTTGGCCAGGCGTGGCAGTGGGGACTTCTCAGTTTCCTTGTTGCTATCCCGAAGTTTCAGTTCCAGTGATTTCCAACCCGGTGTCAATACCGCGGTTTCTGTGGCGCGAAAACGATGTTCCGATATCCGCACGGTAAGACGGCCTTCGCGATGTGTGGCATCCGCCGAAAATTGCATCAGGTAATAGCGGCTGATCAGGCCGTAAATTCGTTGTTCTGCCTCACTGAGTTTGCCGTTGGCGACCGCGCGGCTGGTTGGAATAATGGCGTGGTGCGCATCAACCTTTTTGTCGTTCCAGGCCGCTGTTTTGCGGCGAAAATCAGCTTTGCTACAGGCATCTGCCAAATCTGGGGCTACCCGGGCAATCGCACCGGTAACCTGCTCCCTCTGGGCATAGTGCCCTTCGGGCAAATACCGTGAATCCGAGCGAGGGTAGGTAATGAGTTGGTGGCGCTCGTAAAGATTTTGCGCGATATCCAGTACGTCTTTTGCGCCCATACGAAATAGGCGGCCAGCCTCTATCTGCAAGGCGGACAGTGAAAACGGCAAAGGCGGTGCTTCGGGCCGATCTCTAAAACGGGAATCTACTATAGTGCCGGGTCGGCTATGAACGCTGGCCGCAATCTGTTCGGCTGTTGCGCGATCAAGCAGGCGGTTTTCTTCATCCAGGTGGTCCTGAAACTGTTCGTCTGGGAGCCACTTGGCTTTGAAAACCTGTTGGTCAGCCTCTTCTTCCTGTGCTTTGAAGCGTGCTTCTATGCGGAAGTAGGGCTTGGGGTCGAAGTGTTCAATGGTGTTATCCCGCTCCACCACAAGGCCTAGAACCGGCGTTTGTACCCGGCCAACGGAATAAACCCCTTGTTGCCCTTGCTGTTGGTAATTCAGCGTGTAAAAGCGGGTGAGGTTGATGCCATAGAGCCAGTCGGCCCGCTGCCGTGCAAGCGCGGAGTGGGAAAGCCTGCGGAACTCCAGGTTGTCTCTGGGCTGCTGTATGGCTTTGGCAACGGCGGCGGGAGTCAGATCGTTTATCAGTATGCGTTTTACCGGCGCCTGAGTGCCAAAATATCGTATGACCTCATCAACCAGCAGTTGGCCTTCTCTATCTGGGTCGCCAGCGTGGACAATGGTGTCTGCTTGCCGGATCAGCGATTCCAGCGCGTTGAGCTGTTGTCGTACGCTGTCTTTGGGGGTGACCTGCCATGTGTCCGGGAACATGGGGAGGTCGTGCTTACGCCAGGTTTTCCAGGCGGGGTTGTAGCTGGCAGGCTCGGCCGGCTCTAGCAGGTGGCCTATGCACCAGCTTACCGTGGCGGCTTCACTGCCTTTGCCACAGCGGATCCAGCCTTGGCCTTTTTGATAGGGGCCGGGGAGGGCTGCAGCAATTGCTCTGCCAAGGCTGGGTTTTTCTGCGATATACAGGAGCATGGTTTTGGGGTGATTTTATCTGGGGTGAAGTGGGTTGGGAATGTGGCTGTTTGGTCGTTGGGTGTCAAGGTTCGGGAGGCTGCATCTTCTGTAGTAGACTGTAGCTTTAGAGTTAGTGGGTGAGGGAGTTAAAAGGCTATGAAAATCCAGAATACAATCGAAGCCAAGCTGAACGAGGCGTTTGACGCCAGCATTCTTCAGGTAGAAAACGAAAGCCATAAACACAGTGTGCCGCCAAACTCGGAGACGCACTTTAAGGTGACCATGGTATCGCCAGCGTTTGCAGGGCAGATGAAGGTTAAGCGACACCAGGGGATTTATAAGGTACTTGCAGAAGAGTTGGAGATGGCCGGCGGCGTGCATGCGCTGGCGTTGCATCTATACTCCCCTGAGGAATGGGAGGCCTCTGGGCAAGTTGCGCCCGCGTCGCCAAATTGTATGGGTGGCTCCAAGGCAGAGCCACCACAGTCGGCCTCAGGCGTCCAAAATCAGAGCGGAGGGCATTCATGAGCCAGTTTTTTCAGATTCACCCAGAAAACCCGCAAAAGCGGTTGATCAAACAAGCCGTTGAGATTCTCCGCAGTGGCGGTGTGATTGTATATCCCACCGATTCAGGGTATGCCCTTGGTTGCCATTTGGGTGAGAAGCCCGCTGCAGACAAAATCAAGCGAATTCGTAAGCTGGATGATAAACACAACTTTACATTGGTGTGCCGGGATCTCTCCGATATCGGGGTTTATGCCAAGGTGGATAACACTCAGTACCGGCTGCTAAAAACCTTCACGCCTGGGCCCTATACGTTCATTCTGGATGCGACGAGCGAAGTGCCAAGGCGCTTGCTGCACCCTAAACGACGTACGATTGGCGTGCGGGTTCCCGATAACGCGATTGTTCAGGCGCTTTTGGGTGAGCTTGGCGAGCCTATAATGAGCAGTACGCTGATTTTACCAGGCGAATCCGACCCCATGACAGATCCTTACGATATACGCGATACCCTGGAGCATGAGCTGGATCTGATCATTGATGGTGGTTTTTGCGGAATGGAACCGACTACGGTCGTGAACTTCACTGGCGATGTGCCTGCCGTTACCCGGGTTGGCAAGGGTGATCCTACGCCTTTTGAGGTCTAGTGCTTAGGCTCGGGTGTTGAGGTTAAACGCGTAGGCACCTCGATTTGTTGTCGCTCCAAACGGGTCGGCGGGGGCTGAGCGGCGCAGGGTGTCGTATCGGTGTACGAGATCCTGCAGCCCGTTAAACTGCTGGTTTTCACTGATGAGTGTGTCCAGCAGTGAGTTGTTAACGCCATAGGCCTGATTGAGTTTCAGGGCGTTATCCATGAAATGCAGTGTCGGTTCGTTGACGCTTAACCGGCTGAAGGCGTCCGCAAAGTTTTTATTCAGGTTTAAATCATTTTCTATACGGGTGCGGGTTTCTTCTGCCAGCGCTCCGCCTACTTCAATCTTGCCGCTCTCGTTTTTATTAACGCTTACGGCTGTGGCCGAGTTCAGGTTGTATTCGGCAAGTTTGTGCCGCAGCGTCTCCCGTATAAAGGCAAGGTCTTGCCCTACAGTCTGCTTGTAATCTGCAAGCGGTAACTTTTGCGATTTCAGCCGGCCCGCATCATCTGCAGAGTTACCTGAGGGTGTGAAGCGATCGTCGCCAGGGCCCGCGGGTTGCACGGCCTCTGCACTGTCAGCAGGTTTTGCTGCTGGTTCTCCCGCGCCGTTTGCAGCTGGGCGATTCTCCAGGGATTGCTGGAAGCGGGTGCTTGCTTGAATAAGAGATGTCAGCAGTGACATGGCTTATATTCCTCCACCAGCACGCCTGCACGCGCCGGAAAATGATCGTCTGTTATCTACAGTAAGCATATTCCGGGCCAAGCAATGAACGTACGCGATTCTGACCTGAATCAGTAAAAATTTGACGCATATCTATAAAGTTACCCGCCACTGTGCCGTCAATAATACTAAGCGTTTGAAAATGCCGGGTTAAGCCTGGTGTTCCTTGTTCATTTAACCGGGTTGCTATGAAAAACCAATATTCCATCCGTTTTCTGCTGCTTGCTGCCTTGGCCGCTGCGTTTTCACTCGTTCTGGTTTTTACCGTGCTTTATAGCGCTAACGCCCAGCGCAGTCACATGGAGGAGTTCAGTCACAAATATGTAGATGGCCTTGCCAAGTCCTATTTTGATGGGCTGAACACCATGATGGTCACCGGTACGATCGGCAACCGTGATGTGCTTCGGGACAAGGTGAGGGCTCCAGAGGATGTGCTCGATGTAAGAGTGATTCGCAGTGACCAGTTAAACCAAATGTTTGGTAAGGGGACGAAAGCCGAGCAGAGGCGTGAACCTGAAGATCAAAAGGCCCTGGCGGGCGAACGGGTTGAGCGCTATTCAACTAACGAGGATGGGCGTGTTTATACGCTGATTAACCCTGTTATTGCGCGGGAAGACTACCAGGGTGTGAATTGCCTGGGTTGCCATCAGGCACAGGAAGGCGATGTTTTGGGGGCGATTCGTGTGGACTATTCCCTGGTAGAAAGTGATAACCGATTACGCCAGCAGTTGTTTGCCAGTGGTGGTATTCAGATCGCGATCTTTATTGTGGTGTTTTTCCTGACAGGTTTGGTTTTGAACCGGTTGGTGTTCTCCAGGCTGCGTCGACTTCAGAAAAGCATGGATGAAATTTCCGGAAACTCCGATCTCACGATTGAACTGGTTGTTTCCCGCAATGACGAAATTGGTTCAGTCTCTTTGGCATTTAATCGCATGCTGGCAAAAATCCGTGAAAGCATGCATACGGTTATGGACAACGCTGCGCAGGTGGAGCAGGCCGCCCGTAGTATCGCGGCGAAAGCCGAAACCACTGGCCGTGAAGTGTTGGCACAAAAAGACAACACCGATCAAGTTGCCAGCGCAACCACAGAAATGGCCGCGTCGGCTGTTCAGGTGCGTGAAAATGCCAATCACACGACTCGCAAGTCGGCAGAAACCGCCGAGTCAGCCAGCAGTGGCGAGCAACTTGCGCGCAACGCGGTAGAAGGCATTGAGTCACTGAATACCGAAGTACAGGGTGGCGCCAAACGAATCGAGGGTTTGAATCAGCGTACCAGCCAAATGGCCAAGATGCTGGAAGAGATCTCTAACATTGCTGAGCAGACTAATCTGCTGGCGTTGAACGCTGCCATTGAGGCTGCCAGGGCCGGGGAGCAAGGGCGTGGTTTCTCTGTGGTTGCAGATGAGGTTCGTGCACTGGCGTCACGCACCCAGATGTCTACAGAAGAAATCCGTAGCACCATAAACGGACTTAAAAACGAAGTTGTTGAGTGCGTGGCTACTATGCGCCAAGCCTCGGATATGGCCGGCGATCAGGTAGATGCCATTCTGAAAGTAGAGTCCGAATTGCAGAGCATAGCCACGGCTGTTCGCGAGATTACCTCTCTGAACCAGGAGATGGAGAGCGCGGCAAATGAGCAGAGCGATGTGTCAGAGGCCATTAATCAAAACGTGATTGAGATTAGCCGTTCGGCGGAACAGGCATCAACGGATGCTCAGGAAACGGCAGGTATTGCCGGTGATTTACTTGTAATGGCGGAGGCGCTTCGCGAAACCATTGAGCAGTTCCGGCTGGCCAAGAAGGATTGTTAACGGGGCTGGCCTTTGCAGGCCACCCCCGTAGCCGTTGCCCGTCGATTAGCTCTCACGGGTAACGTTAATGATCTTAAGATGGATATTGTTGCGGCCACGGATTGGCCACTCTATAGACTCTCCCACTGAAAGCCCGAGCAGGGCAGATCCAGCTGGTGCCAAGATAGAAATTTTACCTTCTCCTGTACCCACTTCATGTGGGTAGACCAGAGTTAATTCCTGTTCCTTGCCGCTATCCTCGTTTTGAAAACGAACACGGGAATTCATCGTGACCACGTGGGCGGGCATTTCCGCAAGCGGCACAAGTGTGGCTCGGCTCAGCTCATCGTCCAGGCCGTCTGCCACATCGGAATCACCCTGCTTTTCAATAAGGGTAGATAAACGATTAAAGTCTTCTTCAGCAACCAATATTGCCGGCATATCAGCCATAGTAATCTCCAGAAAATATGATTAGTCATTCGAAACTTCAGGATTCAGGCGCCGAACCCGGCGATTTAAAAGCGGATTCAGCGAGAAAAGAGAAAAGCGGGCAACACACCAGTAGTGCCTGCCTGGCGGCGGACACAGAAATGGTAGAAAGCAATGGTCTCTGAGAAAAGCGTTCTCACAGGCTCACCTAGTGCGTTGTTTGGATAAATAAAAGAAATGCGGGAATTAGCCGCTCTGAGCAATTTATAAGCTTTTGCCGGGTTCCACAAGTGGGCTTGCAGAAAACGTAAGAAATAAAGCGCGTAACGCTAGATTTGTTAGACTGATACCATAAACGATTCACTCACAGACTGCATCAGGCAAGGAATGTCTTACCCATGTCCAAATTGTTTCCCTCTGTTGATCCCGATGGGTTGCTGGAATACTCCGTGGTATTCAATGACCGGTCGTTAAACCACATGTCGGCACCTTTCCAGCAGGTTATGCAGGATATTTCCTCCACGCTTCGGCAGGTGTATAACGCCAAAAGGGCCGTTATTGTACCTGGTGGGGGCAGTTTTGGCATGGAAGCGGTGGCCCGCCAGTTTGCCAATGACGAACGTTGCCTTGTGGTTCGTAACGGCTGGTTCAGTTATCGCTGGTCGCAGATTTTGGAAGCGGGCCGGATCACCGATGACATTACAGTGCTTCAGGCTCAAGCTTCAAATAACACAGCTCAAGCGGCTTACGCGCCAGTGCCTGCCAAGGAGGTGGCGGAGCGCATCAGAGCCGAGAAACCGGCTGTCGTATTTGTTCCCCACGTAGAGACCGCCTCTGGCATCGTGCTGCCAGACGATTATCTGAAAACGATTGGTGACGCGGTTAAGGATGTGAGCGGCCTGTTTGTGCTGGACTGCGTAGCCTCTGGTGCTTTATGGGTCGATACTGCGGCCTGTGGCGTGGACGTGCTGATCAGCGCACCCCAAAAAGGTTGGAGTGCTTCACCTTGTGCCGCTCTGATTACGCTGAGCGAGCGGGCTGTTGCACGCATGGAAGAAACCACCAGCTCCAGTTTTGCGGCAGACTTGCGCAAATGGTCTCAGATTATGCAGGCCTATGAGGCTGGCAACCACGCATATCATGCCACCATGCCTACCGACACCTTGGTTATCCTCCGCGATGCCATGCTTGAAACCGTAAAAATGGGCCCTGATTTGCTTTACCAGCGCCAAGTGGAGCTTGGCAAACAGGTGCGCGGGCTGTTTTACAGCGCAGGCTTCAAAAGCGTGGCCGCTCCCGGCTTTGAGTCGCCCAGTGTGGTTGTGCTGCACACCGAGAACATCAATATCCACAACACCAGCCTGTTCCGCGAACAAGGCCTGCAGATTGCAGCCGGTGTGCCTCTGATGTGCGGTGAACCAGAAGGCTTTCGCACCTTCCGCATGGGGCTGTTTGGCCTGGAGAAACTGAACAATGTGGATAGGTCGGTGGAGAATTTGAGGGTGGCTTTGGAGGCGGTTCAAGGCTGAGGTTACGTCTGTCATGGGCTCGGTACCCGAGAGTGATTTGGATTTTTTGACGTACGATATAATAATGCCGTCGAACTCATTGAACTCTGGGTTGCCCAATGCAACCCAATGACCAAGAGGAATGCCTGTGTCTCTCCCAAGTTCCAGAGCGTGTCGAGCAAAGCTCCAATATAGAGCCCTGGCTCCGAACAGAACCTGCCGTGGGATTTCGCAATCGCTGAAGCGGTGTCTTGCTATTGTTTTGCTGTGTGTAACTGGCGCGGTTTCGGCGCAGGAGCCGGTGGTGGTTTCCTCAAAAATCGACACCGAGGGGGGAGTCCTCGGTCAGATGATTCTGCAGCGCCTGAAGAGCGGAGGTATTCCGGTAGAAAACCGTCTACAGCTTGGCAGCACCAGTATTGTACGCAGTGCTATCAAGGCCGGGGAGATTGATCTATATCCAGAGTACACGGGCAACGCTGCGTTCTTCTACGACAAGGCAGACAGCCCGGTATGGAAGGATGCCGGAAAAGCTTACGACATGGCGGCCGAGCTTGACCAAAAAGCCGAGGGCATTGTCTGGCTTACCCCTGCGAACGCCAACAACACTTGGGCCATGAGCGTGCGCGGCGATGTGGCTGAAAAGAACAACCTCAAAACCCTGGAAGATTTGGCGGACTACATAAACGCCGGCAAGCCCTTTAAATTTGCGGCCAGTGCGGAATTTGTCGAGTCGGCCAGTGCCTTGCCTGCGTTCCAGAAAGCCTACGGATTCAAGCTGACGTCTGATCAGCTTCTGATTCTGTCAGGCGGAAACACGGCGGCAACTCTGCGGGCGGCGGCGATTAATTCCAATGACGTTAACGGTGCCATGGCCTATGGCACAGATGGCGGTTTGAACGCACTGGGCCTGAAAGTGATGCAAGACACCAAAGGCGTGCAGCCGGTCTATCAACCGACACCGATTATCAGGGAAAGCGTATTAAAGGCACACCCCAAAATACGCCCGCTGCTAAAGCCAGTGTTTGAGTCGCTTGATCTGGAAACGCTGCAAGAGCTGAATGCAAAGGTGGCGGTTGAAGGTGCCCCTGCAGATGCGGTGGCTCGGGACTATCTGGAAAGCCTTGGCCTGGATTAATCAGTGTCTTCATCGACAACGCTGCCGAACCGTGTGCGATCTAACCGAGTGCTATCTAACCGCGTAATACGGGCGTTAGCACTGGCTGCGCTCGGGTTGGTGTGGCTGCTCAATCTCGGCGTGGTGCAGCCCAACCGTATTGTGTCGGGAACCGGCTACGGCCTTTATGGTGCGACAGGCTGGCCAGGGGCAGCCATTGTCTCGTCCCTGCTGTTGCTCGTGGTTGTGCTGGCAACAAGGCCGATTCACAAACGCTTCTTGGTGCTGGCAGCACTGCTGACTGCCGCACTGATGGCCCTGCCTCTGCTGCTTGAAGTGTTTGCGCTGCGCAGGCTTCCATCCGATTCCGCTTATGCGCGCATTGGCATAGGTGCCGGGTTCTGGTGTTTGGCGTTTTTGCTGGGGCTGATGCTTTTGGAAACACTGGGCCAGCTCAAAGCCTCCCGTCGCCTGCAGTTATTATCCGTGTTGCTGATTGCTGCGGGTTGGTGGCTCTGCGCCAGCCGTGAAGGGCTCTCCAGCCTGTCGCTTATTCGCGAGTACACCAATCGGGCGGATCAGTTCTCCCAAGCCTTAACCGTACACTTGTCATTGTCGCTGGGTGCCGTTGCCATAAGTGCGGTGCTGGCTTTCGCCTTGGCGCTTACCATGGTGAGCCGAGAGCGCTGGCGACGGCCGTTGCTGGGGCTGGTCAGTTTTATGCAGACCATCCCCAGTCTGGCACTGTTCGGGCTGTTAATTGCGCCTTTGGGGGCATTGTCGGCAGCCTTTCCCTTTCTTCAGACACTGGGCATACGGGGCATTGGCTGGGCGCCCGCGCTGCTGGCGCTGATTGCCTATAGCCTGCTGCCCATGGTGCGCAATACCTATGTTGCTTTGATGGAAGTGCCAGAGTCCGTGATTGACGCAGGGCGAGGTATGGGAATGAGCGAGCGACAGATATTTATGCAAGTGAAGCTTCCTCTGGCTCTGCCGGTGATTGTTGAGGGCGTGCGAATTACCACCATACAAGCCATCGGCCTGACCGCTGTTGCCGCACTGATTGGCGCTGGGGGCTTCGGCACGTTTATTTTTCAGGGCCTGGGGCAGGCTGCCATGGATTTGGTGCTACTTGGCGCGTTGCCCACGGTTTTTTTGGCATTGGCGGCCGATGCCATCCTGTCTGCATTAAAATTTCAGGAGCCCTCAAAGTGATTGAGCTGAAAGGAGTCACTCGCCGGTTCGGCGATGCCGTGGCGGTTGATCATATTGATCTGACCATAGAAACCGGCGAAGTCTGCGTACTTGTGGGCAGTTCCGGCTGCGGCAAATCCACCACGCTACGGATGATTAATCGCCTTTTGCCCCGCACCAGCGGCGAAATTCTTGTGGATGGCGAGGATATCAACAAAGCCGATCCAGAAGCGCTGCGCTTGAATATGGGCTACGCCATACAGAGCACCGGGTTGTTCCCCCACTGGACGGTCGCTCGCAATATTGGCGTGGTGCCCAATCTACTCAAATGGCCAGCCCGAAAACGCGATGAACGCGTAAATGAATTGCTGACCCTGCTGGGACTAGACCCGGCAACTGACGCTGCCAAATATCCGCACCAGCTTTCCGGCGGCCAGGCCCAGCGGGTAGGCGTGGCGCGAGCGCTGGCGGGCGACCCTAATATTCTCCTGATGGACGAGCCTTTCGGCGCCCTGGACGCCATCACCCGGGAAAACCTGCAGCAGGAAATGTTACGAATCCAGCGGCAGCTCAATAAAACGACCGTGTTCGTGACCCACGATATTGATGAGGCCTTAAAATTGGCTACCCGTATCGCCGTGATGGATAAAGGACGAATTATTCAACACGATACGCCAGAGGCGATCCTTCGGCGGCCGGCATCCGCCTTTGTGGAAAACCTGATTGGTAAGGGCGATCGTGGCCTGAAGCTCTTGGCCTTGCGCACGGTGGGCGACTTGATGGAACGGCACCCACAGCCCCGAAAATCAGAACCCGGTGCCGAGGGCCTGAATGAGTCGGACAGCCTTCGTATTGCGCTATCCGTTATGGTGTGGAAAAACTCCGCGGAACTCCCGGTTTTCGGTGGGGCAGGCGAAGAGGTTGGTACTTTAAAACGTGAGCAACTTCTGCAAGGTGGCGCTTGATGCGTGCGTGGTTTGCACCGGTTGCCTGGGTTGCCTCACTGTGCGCATTAGCGGCTTTGCTTCCCACAATGACACCGCTGTTTTCATGGGTAGAGCCCGACACTGACAACCTGATTTACACCAGAGACAGCTTCTACTCACTGTTGCTAAGCCACCTTTGGCTGGTGCTGGCTTCTGCCACAGTTGGCACGCTGGTGGCTGTGTCTGCAGGCATCTTTGTCACCCGCCCCGCCGGTCGCGACTTTCTGCCGTTGGTTAGCCAAATAGCCTCCATCGGCCAGACCGTGCCGCCTGTCGCCGTGCTTGCGCTGGCAGTGCCCGTTATGGGTTTTGGCGAGAAGCCCACGCTGTTCGCGTTGGTGCTTTATGGTTTACTGCCCATTCTGCGGAATACCCTGGCAGGGCTGAGTGGTATTAACTCTGCTGTGCTCGAATCTGCCAAAGGAATGGGCATGTCTTCCGTGCAAGTGCTGTTCAAAGTGGAGCTCCCCTTGGCAGGGCGGGTGATACTCGCGGGCATCCGCACCTCCGTTACCATAAACATAGCCACCGCAGCCATCGGCTCAACCATTGGCGCCCGTACCCTGGGCGACCCGGTGATTGCGGGGCTGGTCAACGGCAATACCGCCTACGTTTTGCAAGGCGCCATCCTGATAGGCGTACTGGCGCTGGCAACCGACAGCGTGTTTGAAGCTATTTTTCAGGGGGCTGACAGAGCACGTTTTTCCTTCCGATGGCGCAGAGGCGGAGTACCAAAGCAGCGCTTGTAGTCACGACTGAACTGAGAAACGTTGCGGTAGCCGACCGCTTCGGCTATCTGATTCACGTTGTGGCCCTCCTGAGCTAGCAGTTGCTGCGCCTTGATCAGGCGCAACCGCTTGAGATATTGCAGTGGTGAGGCGTGGGTGATCTGCTTGAAGTGTTTGTGAAAGGTCGAGGGGCTCATGTTGGCCTGGTGAGCCAGCGCATCTACCGAGACCTCCTCCGCGTAGCTGGCATGTAACTGTGACAGCATCTGGACGATTTGCGAATAGTGGCCTTGGTGATGCACCAAAGCGCGAAGAGCGGCCCCTTGCTTCCCCTTCAAGGCCTCGAATATCACGTCGCGCTCCCGCAGCGCTCCCATGGCCGCGATCTCAGCTGGGTCATGCAGCGTCTGCAGCAGGCGGACCACCGCACCCTGCATACCGTGGGTCATCGACACCGAGGCCATGGGCACAGGCGATTCCTCGTCCTTAACATCGCGCTCCCCCATGGCCGTGACCAGCTCCCCCAGCAACGCAGGGTCAAGGCGTATCGACACACCCAATAGCGGCGACTCCAGCGAAGCATGGGTCTCGCACTCGAAAGGCAGTGGCAGCGTTTGTACCAGATACTGCCCTGGACCATAGTGAATCTCGCGGTCGCCGAGATAGCCGATCTTGTAGCCCTGAGCGATGATGTTCAGGCTTGGCTCGTACATCAGCGGCGTTCTGGGAATCGGCCGACTTAGTGCCATCAGCGTCACCGATGGCATTGACGTGGTGGTGTAGGCGTCAGGCTCGACCAGAGACGCGATCAACTCGATCAGGATATCGGCCGGAGGGGCTGTGGACATATTGGGCTCCATAATTCGGGACAGGGCGATTATGCCAATTTATACCCTTATTTACCCTTCAAAGCGCCTTGTTTTAGTAGGAATGTGCAAAAACCCCGCAGAAACGTTGATCCCATTACCTGGCTGCACCTCTTATAATGCTTGGCATTGCTCTGGCCTTCACAGCAATCGAAGTGACCTGCTATTTCCGATGCGATTCGCGGCGATATAGGCGTCACGCTCGATGTTGAAGTGTAAGCAGACAAGACGGCGCGCCAATACCAGCTAGAGCAAACACGGCTTGCGCCTGACACCCGTTCCAGACGGGCCCTATGAACGATTGCAATAAGGATGAATGACATGGCGAATACACATCAGACCATCAATCCGGCCACCGGCGAGATCATCGCCACCTATGAAACGCTCAGCGACGACCAAGCATTACAAGCGCTCACGGAGTCCCACCAGGCTTTTCTTGAATGGCGCAAGACCAGCTTAGAGGAGCGCGGCAACATCCTGCGTGAAATCGCTAAGCGCCTGCGGGCCAACAAGGATGAGTACGCCGCGTTGATGACCCGGGAAATGGGCAAGCCGATTTCCCAGGGCGGCGGTGAGATCGAGCTGTGCGCCGCCATCTGCGAATACAGCGCCGACACTGCGCCCAAGGCGCTGGCCGACGAGGAACGCGAACTTGATGGCGGTCGCGCACTGGTCACCTATCAGCCCACTGGTGTGATTCTAGGTATCCAGCCCTGGAACTTTCCGTTCTATCAGGTAATTCGTTACAGCATCGCCAACATCATGGCGGGCAACACCGTGCTGCTCAAGCACGCACCCAATGTATGGGGGTCGGCGGTGGAGATCGAGAAGGTGTTCCGCGAAGCCGGTTTGCCGGAGAACGTGTTCCGCAATCTGCTCATCGACGCGGACCAGGTCGGTCAGCTCATTGAGCACGAATACGTGCGCGGTGTAACTCTCACCGGCAGCCCGAAGGCGGGCGGCGCCGTGGCAGCCAAGGCAGGTGAGTGCCTGAAGAAGACCGTACTGGAGTTAGGCAGCAACGATGCCTTTATGGTGCTGGCCGATGCGGACATCGATCTCGCGGTCGAGACCTGCGTCCAAGGCCGTATCTACAATAACGGCGAAACCTGTGTGGCGGCTAAACGCTTCATCGTGGTGGATGCGGTCTATCAGGAATTCCGCGACAAGTTCGTCGAGAAGATGAGCCAGGTCGAATACGGTGACCCGACCAACGAGAACACCAAGCTTGGCCCGATCGCCCGTGACGATTTGCGCGAAACCCTGCACGACTTGGTCAAGCGCTCCATCGACGCCGGTGCGACTTGCGTATTGGGCGGTGAAATCCCCGACGGTCCAGGCTACTTCTACCCCAGCACCGTGCTGGAAGACTTGAAGCCAGGAATGCCTGCCTATGACGAAGAGCTGTTCGGCCCGGTGGCGTCGCTGATTCGTGTGAAGGACGAGGACGAGGCCATTCGCGTCGCCAACGATTCCCGCTACGGCCTGGGTGGCGGCATCTTCTCCAAGGACGAAAAGCGTGCCATCCATATCGCTCGCAACCTGTTCGAGACCGGCATGGTTAACATCAACGGCTATAACATTGCCCAGCCGCAGCTGCCCTTCGGCGGCGTCAAGGACAGCGGTTACGGCCGCGAGCACGGCGGTTTCGGCATGAAGGAGTTCGTTAACGTCAAGTCGATAATGATCGTGGAGTGATTCTCCTAACACTCGTGCTTGCAAACTAGTGCACGAGAGACCCCCAATACGCCCGCGCTCGTAGAGCGCGGGCGTATTGGTATCTGTCCTTAATATTTATTTAGCACTGAGTGCCCCAGCCGGGGTTCATTGACCGAGTGTTGCACTTGGAGTTGGAGACCGCCCTTGTCCGGCTTTGATTGATTGGCGAGAACTGCACTTGACCAAATAGATCAATAAACTGTACATATGTTGTTTTTAAATCCGTTTGAAAAGTGTGTGAATCATGGATGAATTCTCTCCCGGTGATCTGAAAACAATACTTCATTCCAAGCGAGCCAATATCTACTACCTGGAGCATTGTCGTCTGCTCGTGAACGGCGGCCGTGTTGAGTATGTGACCGATGAAGGCAAGCGTTCGCTCTATTGGAACATCCCCATCGCAAACACCACGACCGTATTGCTTGGTACTGGAACGTCGGTTACCCAAGCAGCAATGCGAGAGCTGGCGAAAGCAGGGGTCTTGGTTGGGTTTTGTGGCGGCGGTGGCACTCCACTGTTCAGCGCCAACGAAGTGGATATTGAAGTAGCCTGGTTTTCCCCTCAGAGCGAATATCGACCAACAGAGTATCTTCAGGGATGGGTAAGCTTTTGGTTTGATGATGAGAAGCGCTTAGCTGCGGCTAAACACATTCAGCTGGCACGGCTGGGTATGGTTCAAAAGTTATGGTTAAACAGCCGGCAGCTTAAAGATGCTGGTTTTGAGATCAGCCCGGATCAGCTCAACAATCTTTTGCAACAAAGCCGTGAACGCATCGAGCATGCCCCAGATGTAACTCACCTACTGACGGAAGAAGCACGGTTAACCAAACAATTATACAAACTGGCGGTGAATGCGTTGAGTTATGGGGAGTTCACCAGAACAAAACGCGGCGGGGGAACCGATCCCGCTAACCGTTTTCTGGATCACGGTAATTACCTTGCTTACGGTCTCGGTGCCACCGCCACCTGGGTGTTAGGCATACCACACGGTTTGGCCGTGCTGCATGGCAAGACCCGGCGAGGCGGTTTGGTTTTTGATGCTGCCGACTTAGTCAAAGACGCAGTGATTCTACCCCAGGCGTTTGTGTCCGCCGCGCGCGGTGACGAAGAGCAGGAGTTTCGGCGTAACTGTATTGAAGCGTTTACCCGCAGTGGTGCGCTGGATTTTATGATTGATACCCTTAAGGATATCGCCAGTACCCTTGGGAAAAGCAAGCCATGAATGTACTGCTGGTTTCCCAATGCAATAAAAATGCTCTGACCGAAACCCGAAGAATACTGGATCAGTTCGCGGAGCGCCGTGGTGACCGAACCTGGCAAACGCCGATCACCATGGAGGGATTGATTACGCTTCGCAAGCTACTGAAGAAAACGGCTCGCAAAAACACGGCGGTGGCGTGCCATTGGATAAGAGGTAAAGACCACAGCGAACTGATGTGGATCGTCGGAAACATCGGACACTTCAATGATGAGGGTGCGGTACCGACCAACACCACTGGCCGTAATATTCTGCGCCAAGATGATGAAAACCAGTGGCATACGGCAGAAGCCATCTCGCTATTGGCTGGTATTGCAGGGTTATTTCACGATTTTGGTAAAGCCAACGCCTTGTTTCAGGGCAAACTGAAACCGACTTATAAAGGTAACGGCAGCGAACCCATCCGCCACGAATGGATCAGCTTGCGGTTATTTGAAGCGTTTGTGGGTGACCTCAGTGATCAGGCGTGGCTCGAGCAACTCAAAGCTGTAACCCCAGAGTTGGAAAAGGGCACGTTGGCTCGCTTGGTGGAAGATAAACCACCACATTTAAGCAACCCATTTGCAAGCTGGGCAAATCGCCCCATTGCTCAGGTTGTCGCTTGGCTAATCGTAACCCATCACCGTTTGCCTGAGTTTCATGGCAGTGCCGATGGCAAAGGTTCTGCGCCCCATACTGAGCGAATTGACACTTGGTTGGAGGGCCCCAAGTTCAATGCGAGCTGGAATTCACCTCAGGTTTTTTATACAGACTGGAAACCGAAAGACTGGGCTGCCATCCGCAAGTTCCCCCACGGCACACCGATATCAAGCCGCACCTGGTGTGAAAAGGCTCACAGTTTAGGCAAGCGAGCACTTAACCATAAAAAACTGCAAGAACACGACTGGATGGCAGATCGCTTTACCAGTCATCTTGCTCGCCTGGTGTTGATGCTGGCGGATCATAGTTACTCCGCTGCTGAACCTGTCGTTCAATGGCAGGATAAGCGCTATAAAGCCTACGCTAATACCGACAGGGATACTCGCGAGCTCAAACAACACTTGGATGAGCACAATATTGGCGTAGGTCATAACGCGGTGCTGATGGCGAAACGTTTGCCAGGGTTGAGAAAACAACTCCCTGCGATTACACGGATGAAGGCACTGAAAAAACGTGTCACGATTTCGCGATTTCGGTGGCAAGACAAAGCCTATGATCTCTCTAAAAGTGTGTCTGATCGCTCTCGTGACCAGGGCTTTTTCGGTATTAACATGGCTTCAACCGGGTGCGGTAAAACCTTCGCTAACGCCCGAGTTATGTATGGCTTGGCCAACGAGCGTGAAGGATGCCGATTTAACGTTGCGCTTGGTTTGCGAACACTGACTCTGCAGACCGGCGACGCTTTTCGGGAGCGTCTGCATTTGGATGCGGAAGACCTTGCGGTCCTAATCGGGTCGCAGGCGGTGCGAACTCTGCATGAACAGCGTACAGAGTCTGATCAGGAAGGCGTCACGTCCTTTGAACGCGCGGGCAGTGAATCCGCTGAAGATCTGATCGATCACAATCAGCATCTGCGTTATGAAGGTACTTTGGATGACGGCCTCTTAAGTGAGTGGTTGAAGCGCAGCCCTCGTCTGCACCAGCTGGTGAGCGCGCCTGTTCTGGTCAGCACCATTGATTACTTGATACCGGCAACGGAGGGCAGCCGCGGTGGCAAGCAGATTGCTCCCATGCTGCGGTTACTGACCTCGGATTTGGTCCTGGATGAGCCTGATGATTTTGGTCTTGAAGATTTACCAGCGCTGTGCCGTTTAGTGAATTGGGCTGGCATGTTGGGCAGTCGAGTTTTGCTATCCTCAGCTACTCTCCCACCGGCACTCGTCGAGGCGTTGTTTGATGCCTATGCCGCTGGCCGACAAGCGTTTAACAAAGCCTGTGGCGAACCCGGAAACCAACCGGCAGTGGTGTGTGCGTGGTTTGATGAGTTTGGATCAGTGCAATCTGATCACCTTGTGCCAAAGAGTTACGCCGCGGCGCATCAACAGTTTGTTGAGCAGCGGATCAAGCAGTTACAAAAAGAGCAGGCGCCTCTCAGATACGCACAACTATTACCCATCAGTGCCGGTGAAAAAGACATTGAATCTGTGGTGTCGGCGGTTACAGAGGCACTTCACCCGCAGATTTTCGCCCTACACAATGCCCATCACACGAAAGCGCCCGAGAGCACTGCAGCTGTTTCTGTTGGATTAGTCCGCATGGCAAACATCAATCCGATGATTGCTCTAGCTAAAGCGTTGATTAGCAAGCAGGCCCCCAGGGGCTATCGGTTGCACATATGTGTTTACCACAGCCAATACCCTTTAATTGTGCGTTCGCATATTGAACGTGTGATAGATACGGTTTTGAACCGAAGCGATGAAGCCGCCATCTGGCAGCAACCCACGATTGCCAAAGCGCTCGCAGATGCACCGGATTGTCAGCATGTTTTTTTGGTACTCGGCACGCCCGTTACCGAAGTAGGGCGGGACCATGACTACGATTGGGCCATTGCCGAGCCCAGTTCAATGCGCTCGCTGATACAGTTGGCAGGGCGTATTCAGCGACATAGACGAAAATCACCCGAAACGCCCAACTTACTCATTATGAATAGAAACCTTCGCGGGCTAAGAGGCGAGGGTGTCGGCTTTACAAGGCCGGGGTTTGAATCGAAGAGCTTTCCACTGGCCAGCCATTGTTTGGACGATATTCTCCAGCCATCGCAGTACCAGCACATCAGCGCTGTTCCCCGCATACAGGAGAACACCAAGCTGGATCACAAGCAAAACCTGGTGGATCTGGAGCACACACAACTAAACGTTCGTTTGTTTGGACATCCATTAGAGCCTATTCATGCGGCTTTATGGTGGCGACACAATCCAACTTGGTGTGCTGAACTGCAGCGACGTACTCGTTTCAGAGCCTCTGGCCCACAGCAGTGCTTTGCGCTGTGTCAGGAAGATGAGGGCGATGAACTCGAGTTTCATGAGGTGCGGCAAGATGGCTTGCCTGTGGCTCAGGCCAATCGATTTGAAAGAGTGGAGCTGGACTTTGCAGACGGCGTTTTTCCATGGGTAGATATAAACCCCCAACAGCTCATTGAAGAGATGGCAGAACGTGAGGATATGCCAATCAACTACTGTTCACTAAGATACGGAGAACTGCGGCTGAGGGAACTTGGGGCATTCGATCGCTGGTATTACCACGATTTTCTGGGGGTGTTTGGTTCACCCTAACTCAATGAAACCTCCCATGAATCAGGCAAAAATAAGGAATATTATGGATAAGCTAAATCCATTGGCCGAGGCGATAAAGCAATATATAGCGGATCGTCTGGCGACCAAATTGGAAGCGTTCGATAAAAGTACCGTTAAGCAGTGCGCAGATGCTGAGGCGGAACAGTTAGCAGCACTTGAGCAAAGCTTGTTTGAACTGCGTGTTGAACTGGTATCGCAATATCATCCGCAGAACTGGCTCACCGAGGCAGCAAAGCGTGCTGGCCAGATCAGTATGGTGACCCACGCGCCTAAGTACACGCATTCAGATACTCGAGGGATGGGCGTTTATTTTCAGTCTGCGAGTGCAGTTGCTCAGACAAACGCCAGCGCCTACCTCTATTCACAGTCAATGAACGAGCTGGCCCCAGACGTTGTCGGCAACGCCGCAGCTTTAGACGTTGCGCGATTGCTGCAGCAAGAAGCGCACGGCCAGTCATTATTGATGGAAGTGGCATCTGGGGAAAGCACAGCTCTCAAAGAGCTGGCCGCGAACGAAGAGCAATACCAAATTTGGCTACAGGGCCTTAAAAATGCGCTGCAAGATAAAGAGCTAAAAAGTGGTCAGCTTTCCAAACAGCTCTACTTCCCTGTTGAAAACGGGTATCACCTGCTTAGTCCACTATACGCTTCGTCGTTGAGCCAGAAGCTTTACGACAAGCTAACGGACAGCTTCTATTCAGAATCGGCAAAAATTGTTCGCGATGCCCGAAGAAAAGGTCGGTATTGCGCAGAAGACCTGGTGCGTTTTCCCAATATAGCTGTTCAAAGCTTCGGCGGAACCAAGCCGCAGAATATCTCTCAGCTAAACACCAGTCGCTACGGTCGCGGCTATCTGGTGTCATCCCAGCCACCAACTTGGGAGACTAGAATAAGCATCCCTTCCGGCAACAAACACTCATTTTGGCGACAGTATGATCGTCGGGCTTGGCGAGCGGTAAAAAACCTGCGCGACTATTTGGAGCGTATCGCCAAACGCACCAGTACTGTTGAGCGTCGTGATAGGCGTGTTGCACTTGTAGACGAGCTGATTGATATCCTGCTCATATGTGCGGCAGAGATACAGCAACTCCACGACCGGCGTGGCTGGAGTGCGATAACAGACTTAAGCCTTGCCGAGCAACTGTGGCTTGATCCCTACCGATGCGAGCTGGACGAGGAGTTCAAGCAGCAACGAGGCAAGAGTGATTGGCAAAGTGATATCGCTCGTCAATTTGCCACTTGGCTGAATAGTCGCCTCAGTTATAAATCACCACTGAGCGGCTTTGGTGATGTCGAATTTCAGGAATGGAACCGGCTGTTGGAAAGAAAGCTGTTGCTGCTGAAAGAAGACCTGGAGGTGGGCCGGTGAAATCACTATTGATACTAAAGCGTATGCAAGTCCAGAGCGCCAATGCAATTGCAGGGCTGACTTGGGGCTTTCCGGGCATAACCAGCTTTCTTGGATTTACTCATGCGCTGTCTCGTTATCTGGAAGGGCTCCAAGGAGTGAAACTTGGAGGCTGTGCGGTGGTATGCCACAGCCATCAAGTGCAGGCGTATCAGCCCGCAGCATACAGCGAGTACGTTTTTGCGTTAACCCGAAACCCGCTGACAAAAGAAGGCAAAACAGCCCCGTTTAATGAAGAGGGGCGCATGCACATGGAGGTCAGCTTGGTCATCGAGTGTGAGTTTATCACCGACGATCTGGACTTTGGTGTGGCCAGCGAGTCTGAAAATATTGCCCAGTTTGAGCACAAGCTTGCACGCAAAATCCCTACGATGAGATTGGCTGGCGGAACTATACAGGCTATTCAAAGCATTGAACTGCGAGGGCTGAATGAAGACCCGGAAGAGCGTAGTAGAGAGTTCAGAAAAGACATGCTCAGGTTGCTGCCGGGGTTCATGTTGGTTGATCGCACCTCGTTATTGAGTGAGCACCTTTCCACTCTTCAACAACAACAACCTGAGGCAAATCTTCTGGACGCGTGGCTGGATTTCTCAGCGCTGAAGTACCGAGCCCACCCACAACTTTCAGAGGGCGAGACTGCGGATGAAACAACACTGGCAGAATGGCGATACGTTGCCAAACCAGGCGAAGGCTGGCTGGTGCCCATAACCACCGGATTTAAAGCCATATCACCGCTTTACCAGCCGGGCGAGGTTGCTAACGCACGAGATGCCAGCGTGCCGTTTCGCTTTGTGGAATCGGCCTATGGAGTAGGGCAGTGGATTAGCCCACATCGCGTGCGTGACCTCAACAGCATTTTCTGGCGCTACCACCAAAATGGCGACGGGTACTTGTGCAAAAACGACTATCAACCTGAAGCCAACTAGTAGTTTCACGACTGAACTCAATGGAAAGAGAAGGAAAAAAATCATGACAAAACTAACAACCGCATCCGTACTGGCCTTTGAGCGCAAACTGGCAAACTCCGATGCATTGATGTACTCCGGCTACTGGGATAAACGCACCGTTATGGATGCATGGGCACCACTGGCCATCCAGACAAAAGATGTTCGAGGCACCATATCCAATCGTATGAAAGCCGCTGTTGCTAGCGACCCTGCGAAGCTGGACGCGGAAATAGAAAAAGCCAACCTTCAGCGGGTAGATGTTGCAGCACTGCCTTTCGACGCAGATACGCTAAAAGTTCACTTTACCCTGCGCATACTGGGCGGCTTGGCGACACCTTCGGCGTGCAACAGCCCTGAGTACCAAAGCGCACTTGCTGAAAAGGTGAATGGCTATATCGAACAAAACAGTTTCGCAGAGCTGGCGGCGCGTTATGCAGAAAACATCGCAAACGGTCGTTTTCTCTGGCGTAACCGAGTAGGTGCGGAAGCGGTAGAGGTGCATGTTCATCACGGTGAACAACGCTGGGTTTTTGATGGTTATGATTTCAACCTGCGCAAGCTGTCGCAGCCAACGGAAGACCTAAAGGCACTGAGTAGCGTGATCCAGAAAGGGCTTGAAGGCGAAGATTTTGCGTTTATCACCGTCGATGCCTTTGTAAAACTAGGGCAGGGCCAAGAAGTGTTCCCGTCTCAGGAGCTGATTCTGGATAAGGGTAAAAGTGACAAGAGCAAAGTGCTGTATGACGTCAGTGGTACCGCTGCCATGCACTCCCAGAAAGTGGGCAATGCCCTGCGAACCATTGATACCTGGTATCCCGACTCTGAGGAAGTCGGCCCTATTGCGGTAGAGCCATACGGTTCTGTGACCAGCCGTGGTAAAGCCTATCGGCAACCAAAAGACAAAATGGATTTCTACACGTTGTTGGATAACTGGGTTATCAAAGATAAAGAGCCTGAATTGAGCCAGCAGCACTATGTGATCGCCACGCTGATTCGCGGTGGAGTATTTGGTAAAGCAGATTAAGGACAACGGAATGGACCACTACATCGATATAAAAGTGCTGCCAGATCCTGAATTTAATACACCAACGCTGATGAATGCGGTGTATTCAAAGCTTCATAGAGCACTGGCCTCCTTTGAGGGCGGTTCTGTTGGAGTGAGTTTCCCGGATTTGCGAAAGACACCAGGCCCGCTGCTAAGAATCCATTCAGAGCAATCAACGCTGAATGACCTGATGGGGCTGAACTGGCTAAAAGGATTGGGCGATTACACCGAAGTAACTTCGATTAAACCGGTTCCTGCGGACGTAAGCCATGTAAGTGTGAAAAGGGTACAACACAAACTTACTGCGGCACGAATCCGGAGAGCCGTTAAGCGTAATTCACTGACGGAAAGTGCGGCTGAAAGCATGTTGGATAACCGAGCACCAATGCAGCAGCCGTTCTTCCGGCTGCAAAGCCAATCTACCAAGCAGCACTTTTTGCTGTTTATTGAGCAGAGCGACCCACAAGATCAGCCAGTGCGTGGCGAGTTCAATGCATACGGGCTCAGCCAGGGCGGCACAGTTCCGTGGTTTTGACCTTTTTTTAGCAACTGCACTGTGGATATTTGAAATCAATGACTTAGCCAGCAATCCAGAAAAATGGGTTGCTGACGACTTTATGTATAAGCTCTTTAAAAATTAGGTGTTTAACGTATAAGATGTCTACTTCACTGCCGAATAGGCAGCTCAGAAATTATGCGAAGCTGAGCCAAGGTGTACTTTCGTCTTCACTGCCGAATAGGCAGCTCAGAAAAATACCGGTAAAGCCGATTTTCCGCGCCAGATCTTCACTGCCGAATAGGCAGCTCAGAAACCATTGATACCGCACTTGACGCCCGCCGGTTGCTTCACTGCCGAATAGGCAGCTCAGAAATTGAAAGAGCGTTTGAGGGTATGGCGTATATGCCTTCACTGCCGAATAGGCAGCTCAGAAAAAAACGAAAAAGGGTAACGAATTCGCCCTTATCTTCACTGCCGAATAGGCAGCTCAGAAAAGTGCAAGCGTACCCTACGGTAAAGGCCAATCCTTCACTGCCGAATAGGCAGCTCAGAAAAAATCGAAAGCCCGCACAGTGCCACGTTAACCCTTCACTGCCGAATAGGCAGCTCAGAAAGCAAGAAGCGCAGACTCTGTGAGCCGGTCTAACTTCACTGCCGAATAGGCAGCTCAGAAACTGAGCGACGGATGCGGCGTTTATGGCAACGGCTTCACTGCCGAATAGGCAGCTCAGAAATCAAGCGGGCACGAGTTTCAAACACAAGAAACCTTCACTGCCGAATAGGCAGCTCAGAAACTCCACAGATAGACCGTATACGCCAGATCCGCCTTCACTGCCGAATAGGCAGCTCAGAAATTGCGCGACTTAACCAACTTCTCAAGATCTAACTTCACTGCCGAATAGGCAGCTCAGAAATTTCTAATCAACGCAAGTCTGGGCGCGCTGGCCTTCACTGCCGAATAGGCAGCTCAGAAATCAAGGTCGAAGTCTTCGTTGCCGCCGTTCGGCTTCACTGCCGAATAGGCAGCTCAGAAACCGGTCACGCTTGGAAATGCTGGCCTTTAGTTCCTTCACTGCCGAATAGGCAGCTCAGAAAGGACGAAAGATGCGCGGCCATAAGTGCAGCAACTTCACTGCCGAATAGGCAGCTCAGAAATTTCAGTAATCTGCGCTGCTCTCTTGTTGCGGCTTCACTGCCGAATAGGCAGCTCAGAAATGCTGGATTGAGCCCTTCTGGAGCTTGAATAGCTTCACTGCCGAATAGGCAGCTCAGAAATCCACCGCCTCTGCCTGCTTTCGCAGGATGAACTTCACTGCCGAATAGGCAGCTCAGAAAGAGAGAAAATGAAGGTCACTCGCTTCCAAGCACTTCACTGCCGAATAGGCAGCTCAGAAAGCGAGGCTGGAAGCCGCGGGCCATGCACCACACTTCACTGCCGAATAGGCAGCTCAGAAATTGGGCACAACGGGCGCGCCGACAATGCCCATCTTCACTGCCGAATAGGCAGCTCAGAAAAAGCAGGCCATGAAGAATCCCGGTGAAACCTACTTCACTGCCGAATAGGCAGCTCAGAAATTTAGCGTTACAGAAGGCCGCGTTCATGCTGTCTTCACTGCCGAATAGGCAGCTCAGAAATTGGTGATGCCTGCATAATTAAGCATATCAATCTTCACTGCCGAATAGGCAGCTCAGAAAGAAACGAAATATTGAGTGCCGGACGTAAAGCCCTTCACTGCCGAATAGGCAGCTCAGAAAGCGAGATAAAGCATGGTTTGCAAGCTCTAGACCTTCACTGCCGAATAGGCAGCTCAGAAATGCATGACAATCGTCACATAAATATCTCCAATCTTCACTGCCGAATAGGCAGTTTAGGCGATTCCATCCGCTCTACGGCTCGATTAGTTTTATCCTGCGGCTTGAGAACCTCTGTTCATACCACCGCCATTTAGTCGTTTGGAGGCCTCACCGTTAGAGGCATCAGAGCTCTAGCTCTACGTCATTCATTTCCCAGAGGTCGAACGGTGCCGCCGGTTTTAAATTGGGGGTATAAAAGCTGCGAGAGTGGAGGTGATTTTGTTGGTACCCTCAAAAATACCCACAAGACCCATAGCTTGGAGTAGTTTTCGGCGGAGTATGGGGGTGGGGTTTTCCCAAAAATCTTTTAAAAAAGAGAGGTTACGCATTTCAGGAGTTTGCTGAAAGGTCAAGTGGTGCCCTCGGCAGGACTCGAACCTGCTACCTTCCCCTTAGGAGGGGGACGCTCTATCCAGATGAGCTACGAAGGCGCTTCTTTCAGAAGATCGGTATGATAACGGCCTGAAGCTTATGGCTCAAGGTGTTACCGTGTTTTCTGTTTGTCTGGGAGTGTGCTTTGTCTGACCCTTTCTCGTTAAGCATCGTTGTGCCGGTATGGATGGAAGCCGCAGGCGTTGTGAAAACACTTGAAGCGCTGCAGCCACTGCGTGCGCAGAGGCATGAGCTGATTGTTGTGGATGCTGGCAGCACTGATGGCACGGCCAGGCTGGCAAGCCCGCTTGCGGATCGGGTGATTCAATCGGGAAAGGGCAGGGCGGTTCAGATGAATGCCGGCGCGGCTGTTGCTAAAGGCAATGTTCTGCTGTTTTTGCACGCAGATACCCAGCTTCCTTTGAATGCCTTGAGTTATCTGGATCAGTTTTTTAAAAGCGACAAAGCCTGGGGCCGCTTTGATGTGCGTTTGAGTGGCCGGGGTGCGATGTTCCACGTGATTGCCTGGTTTATGAATCAGCGCTCTCGGTTAACGGGCATTTGTACCGGGGATCAGGCGCTGTTTGTGCGCAGGGAGGTTTTTGAAGCTCTGCGTGGGTTTGAGCACTTACCGATTATGGAGGATATTGAGTTTTCCCGCCGGGTTCGGCTAGTTTCCCGGCCTTTTTGTATTCAAGAACCTGTTGTCACCAATAGCCGGCGCTGGGAAAAGCAGGGTGTCTGGCGCACCATTTTCTTAATGTGGCGTTTACGCTGGCGCTACTGGCGCGGTGAGTCACCAGGCGCGCTCGCCCATTCCTACCGCTCGGATGTACGTAATGTCAAAGATTGAATCCCCCAGTGCGATGTTGATGCAATTTGCTAAGTGGCCGGAAGCGGGTCGGGTAAAAACTCGCCTTATTCCGGCGTTGGGTGTTTCGGGGGCGCTGAATGCGCACGTAACGCTCACACTTGCTGTGCTGGATAACCTGTGTGGCGCCCGCCTTCCGGTGCAGTTCTGGTGGGATAGGGCAGTAGAGTCTGTACCGGTGGATGCGCGAGAGGTTGTTTGTGATATTGAGCGGCGAGGTGTGATGCAGAAAGTACAGCAGGGCGCTAACCTGGGCGATCGCATGTTGGGCGCCCTTGGTACTGGCCTGCAATCCCACGCACTGGCTCTGATTGTAGGCAGTGATTGCCCTTCGGTAGAGGCGGGTTACGTACACCAGGCAGTGGCTGCGCTGCAGGAATACGATGTGGTTTTGGGGCCATCCGATGACGGTGGTTATGTGCTGATTGGCGCCCGCCGGGTGGTTCCCCACATGCTTGATGATATTGAGTGGGGCACCGAGGGCGTTCTTGCGCAGACCTGTGAACGGCTCAAGGAACTGGGGCTCAGCGTTGGTTTGCTGGAGCCCCGTTGGGATGTGGACGAGCCAGAGGACTGGGCGCGCTTTCAGCTTACTTTGCAGTAACCGGTGGTTGCTGCAGGATAAGGTCACGGGCTTCATTGGCACTCAACCCCTCACCTCCTGTTACTGCGCGCAGCGCCCTTTCTCGGTTTAGCACCGCATCCTTGAAGGTGGTTTTCAGATCGCCAAGGCTGACTGCTTTAACGGCTTCTGCGAGCTGCTCACGGGAGTCAAAACCATCTGCGCCCCGGTCAATCTCGCGCCAGTAGCGCCCTGAAATCTCGCCCAACTGGCGATCCTGTTCCAGGATGCTGCTGATTACGGCCTGTTTTTCACGCTCAAGGCGCTCGTCGTTCAAATTGCCCAGAGTCTCGTCAAAGCCTGTCGTGAACTCTCGAACCGCTTGGTCTATCTCGCCTTGGCTGGCGGTGGGTGATTGAACCACAAAGCCCAGAGCCGGTGTTTCAAGCATTTCAAACGGGGTGGCGTACACAATGTAGCCAAGCTGGCGCGTGGTGCGAATGTCCTCGTAAAACGGGCTGCTTATAATCTGGGCTAGCAGGCGGAAGCGGGCGCGCTCTTCAAAACTGGTGTTCTTACCTTGGGTGTAAAGCGTGTACCCGGTGTCTGGGTGATTTACGTTCAGGGAGACCAGCATTTCCTTGGCGGGCAACTTGCGTACATGGCTGCGCTCAACGTGCACAAACTCACTGTTGCCCAGAACAATGGCGTTTATTTGCTGGGCCAGGTTAAGGGCGTAGGCTTGCGTAATGTTGCCGTGGGCCAGCAGCACTGGGTCAACTTCTGAGAGCAGCGCCTCAGTGAAAGATATAAGTTCGTCCAGGGTCACGCTTCTGGCGGCTTCGAGCTTTTCTTCGGTGCTCCAGGTGTCCTCTACAAGGGCGGTTTGAATAAACTCCGATGTCTGTTCAACTGGCCGGTCCTTGGCCTTGTTCTGCAGGCTGTCTATCAGGTTTTGCCGCGCGATATCAAACCTCTGCCGGGTAATCTCCGGCGTCGAGACCTGCATCAGAATGCGGTTCATCAAAGTGTGGAGTTTGTCGTTGTAGCCGCCGACGCGCACGGTGATCCCACGCAAGTGCGGGTAAATGCTGTAATCCAGACCAGCAAGGCGCGCGGAATACGCCCAGGCGTTCAGGTTGTTATTGATGCTGTCGACAAGTAGCCGTGTAAGTACGTGGCTGCGTGCAGATACGCGAGCAGCCGGGGTGCGCAGGCTTAAAAATACGTTGGCTTTAGGCGTGTTGAAACGAGTGTCCCGGGCAAACCAGATCGCCATGCCGTTGTTGCTCAAAAGTTCGGGCTTGCTCATGGTTTTGCCCGGTACCATGTCCAGGTTTTCTGGCACAAACGGGTTGGGTAATGGAAGCTGAAGTGCCGCGGCCAAGGCCTTTGGTGCATTTGCCTTGAGCGTTTCTGCATCCAGGGTTTCTATTTGCCAGGGTGCCTCGTACCACTGAGTCAGGTTCGGGTTTTTCAGCTCCAGCTGCGGCGCCAGTACATAGGCCATCACGTTATCTGGTGTAAGTTCTGCAAGGATCGCCCGGTATTGCTCGGGCGCGTAACGCTCCATCAGCCAAGGTGCACTGAGTATATTTTCTGCGGGATAGTCCTGGAGTTGGCTAGATAGGCGCATGGCTTCGTGAATAGGTTCGCCCTGTTCACGAAAGCGGAAATCAATTCGCGCCAAACGCTGCATTTCGTCAAAGCGCTGCTGGCTAATGCCTCGTTCACGAATAATGTCTATGTAGCTGAAAACCAAAGATAGGATCTCGTCTTGTTTACGCAGGCCCTCGGGCGTGAGTGCAATGCTGATATCCAGCGTGGCGTTCTCGCCGGTGTCCATGCCAAGGCCTGCCGACAGGCCATCTGCCAAGCCGTTCTTCTTGAGCACATCAAAAAGGCTGCCAGGCCCTTCATGGCCTAACAGGTTGGCTATGTAGCTGGCCGGCTTGGTGCGGTAGTTCTTTTGTTGGGATGGAATTGGGAACGACAACGACAGGCTGCGCACATCTTTGATGGCTTGCGCCGTTACCTTGGCGGGCAGCGTATCTTTGTTCAGGAGGCTGGAGGTATGCGCCTGAGGTTTCAGATTGCGGTTCTCGATGGCACCAAAACGTGCTCTTACCATGGCCTCGAGTTCGTCTAGTGGCTGCGGACCATAGACTGCAAGGGTCATGAGGTTGGCGGAGTAACGGGCTTTCCAGAACCCGATAAGGTCGGGCCGAAGCGGGTTATCTTCGGTGTTTTCCAGGGTGGTCAGGTTACCGACAGCAAACTGGTGAAACGCATTCTCCGAGTTGCTGGTGGCTTTCTTGACGGAATAGAAGCGACGCCCATCTTCCTTCTGTTTGGCACTGAATTCTGAATGAACGGCGTTACGCTCACGGTCAACCAGTTCGGCGGTAAACAGCGGCGCGGCAAACTGTTGAGCAAAGCGGTCTAGCGCAGATTCGAGATAGTCTGCCTGGATATCGAAGAAGTAGTTGGTGTTACGAAACGCGGTAAAGGCGTTGTGGCTACCGCCATGACTTTTGATGAATTGCTGATATTCGCCGGGTTCGGGATATTTTTCAGTGCCTAGAAACAGCATGTGCTCCAGGAAGTGTGCAATGCCCTCTCGCTCTTTGGGGTCATCACCGCTGCCCACGGCTACGTTCATCGAAGCAGCCGCTTTGTCTGCATCCTTGTCGGACACCAGAATGGCTCGCAGACCATTATCCAGCTCTATAAAGCGGTATTCGTTGTTATCGTTAGGGCTCTTATCTGGCGTTTGTGCCGCCATGGTAAACGCGCTGAAAAACAGCAACAAAAGCAGCGCAAGCACATTTGTCGTCAGCGTCTGTGTGAGGGCGTTCTTGGGGGTGCCGATATGCATAGGGCCTCTATTATCCGTTTGGGGCTTCCTGGAAGCCTTCCTTATGTACGACCGGTAAGATGCGCTGTGCTTCAGTGCATCATTGCCTTGCGGGTCTTTTCAGGTTGCTGGTCGAGGGTTTTGCGGGCCAGGTCTGTTGCCGCTTCACCATCGAGTTCGCCGGAAGCAATACGCTCAAGCACAGTTGCCATGATGGCAACAGACTGGCGGTAATCGGCAAATTCTTCCTGGAATGCACTGTCGATTGCCTGGTAAACCGCTTGGATTTTTTGTTCCCGGTCTCCGGAATTTTTCGCCGTGTCGTTGATGGCTTTTAAACAAGCGCGGGCAATGGTGATGTAGCGTTGGGTGTTCGGGTTGTCATTCTGCATGTTCTGGTTCCGGATATCGCTTGATCTGTGAAAAGGGCTGACGCCCAAAGAGGCAATAAGTTCCTGATTATCGCATTGCTGGCAGGCTGTTTCATTGCATTGCGGTAATTCATCGCCGGGGAGGGCACCAGCCCATTACTGTGCTAGTCTCAACTTCATTGTGTCGGGTAAAAATACAGGCTTTCCAGGTAAAATTTAGAGTAATAGCTCTATTTAAAACAATGGGTTACAGAGTAAAAACTCTAAAAAAGTCCGATACATGCAAGTTGCAATTAAGTACAATGCTGGCCTTAAAATGCCGCTATAAGACTTTTGTCTAAGGCGGCTGGCATGGATAGACAACAACAGAGCAACAAGCAGGGTGGATTATCAATGAATTATTTCCTGACGGGTGGTACCGGGTTTATTGGCCGTTTTCTAGTGGAGAAGCTGCTGGCGCGCGGTGGCACAGTGCATTTGTTAGTGCGCGAGCAGTCCCAGGGAAAGCTCGACGCACTCAGAGATCGTTGGGGCGTAGATGAGTCCCGGGTAAAGGCGGTGATTGGTGACCTTACCAGTGAGAACTTGGGCATTGATGCCAAGACCCTGAAATCCCTGACAGGAAAGGTCGACCACTTTTTCCACCTTGCAGCCGTATACGATATGGGTGCAGATGAAGACGCCCAGCAGGCTACGAATATCGACGGCACCAGGGCTGCAGTTAAAGCTGCGGAAACCATGGGGGCGAAGCATTTCCACCATGTTTCATCCATTGCGGCCGCAGGCATGTTCAAGGGTACGTTCCGCGAGGATATGTTTGAGGAAGCCGAGAAGCTGGACCACCCATACCTTGCGACCAAGCATGAGTCAGAAAAGGTTGTCCGCGAAGAGTGTAAGGTGCCATTTCGTATCTACCGCCCAGGTATGGTGATTGGTCACTCGGCCACCGGTGAGATGGACAAGGTCGATGGACCTTATTATTTCTTCAAGATGATTCAGAAAATCCGCAGAGCTCTGCCCCAGTGGGTACCAACAATTGGTATCGAGGGCGGTCGCCTGAACATTGTTCCTGTGGATTTCGTGGTTAGTGCGTTGGATCACATAGCACACCTTAAGGGCGAAGATGGAAACTGCTTCCACCTTGTGGATTCAGACCCTTATAAAGTCGGTGAAATTCTCAATATCTTCAGTGAAGCTGGTCATGCCCCCAAAATGGGTATGCGCATTGATTCGCGTATGTTCGGTTTTATTCCGCCGTTTATCCGCCAGAGCCTGAAAAACATGCCACCGGTAAAGCGTTTAACCGGTGCTCTGTTAGAAGACATGGGTATTCCGCGCTCAGTGCTGTCTTTTATCAATTACCCCACTCGTTTCGATGCTCGTGAAACCGAGCGAGCGCTGAAGGGAACGGGCATTGAGGTACCTCGCCTGCCGGATTATGCGCCGGTAATCTGGGATTTTTGGGAACGTCACCTGGATCCGGACCTGTTCAAGGATCGCACGCTTAAGGGCACCGTTGAGGGCAAGGTGGTGGTAATCACCGGAGCAACCTCTGGCATTGGTTTGGCGACAGCCGAAAAGTTGGCAGAGACTAACGCTATTCTGGTTATTGGTGCCCGCACCCGGGAAACGCTGGATCAGGTGGCCGCATCACTGGAAGCCAAAGGCGGCAACGTGCACGCTTATCAGTGTGATTTCTCCAACATGGAGGAGTGCGACCAGTTTGTAAAAACCGTATTGGATAACCACGGTCATGTGGACGTGCTGGTGAACAACGCAGGGCGCTCTATCCGGCGCTCGCTGTCGTTGGCGTTTGATCGTTTTCACGATTTTGAGCGCACCATGCAGCTCAACTATTTTGGTTCCGTGCGCCTGATCATGGGCTTTGCGCCTTCCATGCTGGAACGCAACGGCGGGCATGTGGTGAATATTTCATCCATTGGTGTTCTTACCAACGCGCCGCGCTTCTCTGCCTATGTGGCATCGAAATCAGCGCTGGATGCATTCAGTCGGTGCGCGGCATCTGAGTGGTCTGATCGCAACGTAACGTTTACCACCATCAATATGCCGCTGGTGAAAACGCCGATGATTGCACCCACAAAAATTTACGATTCGGTGCCAACCCTTTCGCCGGAAGAGGCTGCAGCCATGGTTGCAGACGCGATTGTGTATCGCCCTAAGCGGATTGCTACACGCCTTGGCGTGTTTGCCCAAGTGCTGCACGCTGTTGCACCGAAGATGGGTGAGATCGTTATGAACACTGGGTATCGCATGTTCCCGGATTCATCTCCGGGCGTAGGTGGAAAGACCATTGAGCGGCCAAAGGTTTCCACAGAACAAGTGGCATTTGCGGCTGTTATGCGCGGTATTCACTGGTAGGTAAAGGTTTTGGCAAGTTGAATCAAAAAAACCCGCCTGGCGGGTTTTTTTGTGGGTGCTGTTTGCGGGATAAAGCTTGGGTTATTCGTCTTCATCCGAAATCATTATTGGTGGCGGAAAGCCGCCAAGATCCAGCCAGCGATTTACGATTCCGCAAAACAGATCTGCCGTTTTTTCTGCATCGTAAGCTGCAGAGTGCGCTTCTTTATTGTTGAACGGAATGCCAGCCAGTTTGCACGCCTGTGCCAGAACTGTGTGGCCATAAGCCAGGCCCGCAAGAGTGGCCGTATCGAATGTCGAAAACGGGTGAAACGGGTTCCGGCGGATATCTGCCCGCTGGGCGGCAGCGAATACGAAATTGTGGTCAAAAGTTGCGTTGTGGCCAACCAGAACCGCGCGCTTGCAATCGTGCGCCTTAACCGACTTACGAATGGGGCTGAATATTTCACTCAAGCCTTCGCGTTCGGGTACCGCTTCGCGATCTGGATGCCAGGGGTCGATTCCGGTGAAATCCAGCGCGGACTGCTCCAGATTGGCACCCTCAAACGGATCAATCTGCTGCACATGGGTTTCAGCGCGGCGTATTCGGCCGTCGTCGTCCATTGTCAGCATGACCGCCGCTATTTCCAGCAGAGCATCGCGTCCCGGGTTGAATCCGCCTGTCTCCACATCAACAACAACAGGTAAAAAACCGCGGAATCTGCGGGACATGGGGTGCGGTTGTCTGTTCTCGTCAGTCACTAAAACTCCGGTCTTGGCCGTTTATCAAGAAAATGGGGTAGATTTACGCTAAGCGCCAGTTGATGGTTTCGCCAGCTTTCAATGGAACGATGGTACCACCTGCCAGAGGCAAATCATCCGGCATGGACCAAGGTTTTCTCACCAAAGTGATGGTGTCGGTATTTCGTGGCAGGCCGTAGAAGTCTGCGCCGTTAAAGCTGGCAAAGGCTTCCAGCTGGTCAAGAATGCCGAGCTCTTCAAAAATATCTGCGTACAACCCAATGGCACCATAGGCGGAATAACAGCCTGCGCACCCGCACGCAGCTTCTTTTTTGTCCTTTGAATGCGGGGCCGAGTCTGTGCCCAGAAAAAACCGCTTGTCGCCGCTGGCAATGGCATCTCTCAGGGCCTGCTGGTGTCGGTTACGTTTTAGAATTGGCAGGCAGTAAAGATGAGGTCGAATGCCACCGACCAGCATGTGATTACGGTTGTACATGAGGTGCTGGGGCGTAAGCGTTGCCGCAAGATTGTCGCCTTGGTGATGGCGTACAAACTCTGCCGAATCTGCGGTGGTTATGTGCTCAAGCACCACCTTGAGGTTGGGGAAGGCTTTCAGGGTTGGGGTAAGAACCCGCTCAAGAAATACCTTTTCCCGGTCAAAAATATCTATGTCTGCATCGGTCACTTCGCCGTGAACAAGCAGCAGCATTCCGCACTCGGCCATGGCTTCTAATACCGGGTAGATATTGCGAATATCTTGCACGCCCGAAGCTGAGTTTGTGGTGGCGCCGGCTGGGTACAGCTTTGCGGCGACGATCCCTTCTGCGTGGGCCTCAAGGATGTCTGAGCGAGAGGTGGACTCGGTGAGGTATAGCGTCATCAGTGGCTGGAAATTCGTGCCCTTGGCGGCGGCCATAATCCGGTCCCGGTACGCTGAAGCTTCAGCGGCATTCGTTACGGGAGGCGCAAGATTGGGCATTATAATGGCTCGCCCGAAACAGGCTGCGGTTGCAGGTACCACGTCGTTTAGAACATCGCCGTCGCGAACGTGGAGGTGCCAGTCGTCGGGGCGCACAAGTGTAAGTTGTTCGGTCATGAGCTGGTTTCGCAATACCTTCTAAGAGCTGGAAAAAGGGCGTAGAGGGCGCCTTCACTTTGGATGGCACGTCGACCCTGAAAAATTTTGCAGATTATAGCAGAAGGCGCCGGTGATTGTTTTTCTCCTGGGCAGCTAAAGAACATTCTTTGGGTGCCGTTAAACAAGGTAACGACTCATTACCCGTGGGCTACCAATCTCACTGTTACGGCATTTTCTATGGCGCTCTTTACGGTAATCTGCTTCCACAAAAAAACGCTGAACCTGTTGGGTGTGCTGGCGCTGGCTACCTTAACGCCTGGGCATGCCGTAGCCGCAAGCTATGGAGCCGGCATTGAAAACAGCCAGTGGTATCTTGCCGAATCCGTGTTCGAATGTTCTCTGGTGCACGAGGTTCCGGGATATGGCCGGGCTGTATTTCGGCACAGAGCCGGAGAGAAACTGTCTTTTTTTCTGGAATCCGACGCGCCTCTTATGCGGCCTGGCCGAGGCTCTCTGATTGTTGAGGCCCCGGCATGGAGGCCCGGTGTTGCTCCAAGGCCTGCGGGCATGGTGAAGGTGACTGAAGGGCGGCGCCAGGTATCTCTTGAACCACGCCAAGCGGCTATTGTTGCGCAGAGCCTCCTTGAGGGGATGCAACCGACTGTTACCCGGGCTTCCTGGTACGATGGCAACCCTGTTCGTGTACAGGTTTCGAACATCAACTTTAGTGGCCAGTACCAGCAATATCGTTCGTGTGCGGCGAATCTTCTGCCGGTGAACATTGATCAGGTGGGGCGTTCAAGGGTGACCTTTGCCACAGGTAGCCAAAAGTTATCACAAGCCGACATGAATCAGTTGGATAATATTGTGGCCTACATTATGGCCGACACTACTGTAGAACGGGTATTTGTGGACGGACATACAGACGACATTGGTAGCCGAATCGATAACCGGGCCTTGTCCGAGGGGCGCGCCAGCGTGGTGGCAGATTATTTAAAAAACAGGGGAGTCGACCCGGATTTAATAACCGAAAGATCCCATGGCGATAGGTACCCAGCGTCCCGCAGCCGGGCTGAAAATCGCCGCACAACGATCCGTTTACAACGGGAAGGCGAGCGTCCGGGGCTTCAGCAAGCCAACGGATACGGCAGTGTGTCAGCTGGTTGACGCGCTGCAGCTAACCCGCAAAGCTGATCCTAGTAAACCGAGCTCATAACGTCCAGGTGGGCATTCACGCCTTCTGCGAGAGCTTTCAAATCGTAGCCACCTTCGAGGGTTGAAATGATTCGATCGTTACTGTGCTCGCTTGCGATGCCGACCAGCATTTCGGTAAGCCAGCGGTAATCTTCGGTTTCCAGGTTAAGTTCCGCCATGGGGTCCAGGCGGTGAGCATCAAACCCGGCTGATACCAGAATGACTTGGGGTTTGAACGCATTCAGGCGCTTTACCCATCCATCCTTCACCAGCTTGCGATACTCGGCAGCAGAACACCCGGCTTCGATAGGAATATTCACGATATTGTCGGCTTGCCGGTGCACGTGGGAGTTTGGAAATAAGGGGTGCTGAAAGCTGGAGCACATCAATATGCGCTCGTCTCCACTGACGATATCCACTGTGCCATTACCTTGATGCACATCAAAATCAACAATCGCTACCCGATCAAGATGGTGAAAATTGAGCGCGCGCATGGCAGCAAGGGCAATGTTGTTGTAAAAACAAAAACCCATGGATTTGCTGCGCTCGGCATGGTGGCCGGGGGGGCGCGCGCAGATGAACGCGTTAGTGACCTGGCTGCTCATGACCATATCCACGGCTTGAATGTTGGCACCCGCCGCCAGCCTTGCCGCGCGTAGGGTGTCTGGCATCATAGCCGTGTCTGGGTCGGTGAACACCCGCCCTCTGGTAGGTTGCATCATGTCGAGCTGTTGTAGGTAGCGCTCGGGGTGCACGCTTAAAAGCTGGTCTCGGGTGATTTCGTCCGGGCGAACCCAGTCGAGCTTCTCAGCGATTCCTGTGTCGGCGATGTAGCTGATGATGGCTGCCAGGCGGGCAGGGCTCTCGGGATGCTCCGGCCCCATGTCGTGTTTCATGCAGTCATCGTGAGAAAAAAATGCGGTGGTCATAAATCTGGAAACGTCCCGGCTTTGCTAGTATTTTCTTCAATCCTATCAGGGATAATCTGATTACGCCGTGTTTCTTTCGTCTGATAGCGGCAGTAGGCATTTCACATCGGTTCATCTATGCCTAAGATAGAGCGAACACATACTGAAGGAGAGTCAGTTTGGGCACCCGATACCTGGAGAATCTGTTCAACCCTGCGTCCATAGCTGTCGTAGGGGCGTCGGAGCGGGCAGACAACCTTGGCGGTATGGTGTTAAGAAACCTGATGAGCGGCGGTTACCCGGGCAAACTTCTGGTGGTTAACCAGAACGATTATGACAATGTGCACGGTGTGCCCTGTGTCAAAAAAGTGTCCAGAATGGAGTTTTCGCCCGATCTTGCCATTGTTTGTACGCCTCCGGAAACAGTGACCAAGACCATCCGTCGCCTTGGCGAAGCGGGTGTGCGCACGGCAATAGTCATGACAGGTGGTATGTCTCGTACCCATAGTAAAACCGGTACGCCCCTGATGTATGCGGTGCGGGAAGCTGCAAAGGAAACCGGTATTCGAGTACTTGGTCCGAATACGATTGGCCTTATAGTGCCGGCGAGAAGCTTGAACGCCACCTACGCGCACATGGGTGTCTTGCCCGGTCGCGTAGCCTTTGTTGGCCAGTCTGGCACCATTGCCAGCTCGGTGATTGACTGGGCGTTTGCCCGAGGGGTTGGATTCTCCTATTTTCTTACCCTGGGCGATGGCATGGATATCGATCACGACGACCTGATTGATTATCTGGCCCAAGACACCCAGACCCGCGCCATTCTTCTGCATATTGAGCATATTCCCAACCCCCGGCGTTTCATGTCGGCGGTGCGAGTGGCATCCAGAACCAAACCCGTGATTGCTGTAAAATCCGGGCGAGTGCCAGCCTCTGAATGGCTAACCCATGAGCTGCCTGACGGCATCAGACGTAGCGACCCTATATACGATGCCATGTTGCAGCGTGCGGGGGTGCTGCGGGTTGACGGGCTTGGCCAGATGTTTGATGCGCTGGAAACGCTTACCCGAATGCGCCCGCTGCGTAGGGAATCTCTGGCCATTATGGCGAACGGCGTGGGCCCCGGTGTTCTGGCGGTTGACCGGCTAGCGGACTTGGGGGGTGAGCTTGCCAATCTGTCTGACTCAAGCCTCAACGGTCTTGCGGAGCTATTGCCTGCGTATTGGACACGCAAGAACCCTATCGACCTGAACTACGACGCGTCCCCGGAGCTTTATGGTAAGGCCATCAAGATTCTGGCAAAGGATCCCGAGATCGCCAACGTGCTGGTGATGTACGCGCCCAGCTTGACGGAAGATAGCCTGCAGATTGCCGATGCAGTGGTACAGGCCGCAAAGGGCACGCGGCTCAACATTTTCACCTGCTGGCTTGGGCAGAGTACGGTAATGGAAGCTCGTGAGGAGTTTTATCGCGCCGGTGTGCCATCATTCTTTAATCCTGAAAAAGCTGTGGTTGCCTTCATGCAGCATGTGCGCCACCAGCGTGTACAGCGACTGCTGACAGAGACTCCCGAATCCTTTACCGACCATTTTTCAGACCACACGAAAACCCGGCGCGTGGTTATGAATGCGCTTCGTTCGGGCCGCAATCATTTGTCGAGCCAGGAAGCCCGAGAGGTAGTGCGCGACTACGGGATCAATGCCATTGAGACGATTTATTGTGACGACGTAGATGAGGTTATGGGCGCCTTTGCCATAGAGCGCCGTCCGGTAGACGTTACGATCATTCACGAGCAAGCCTGCCATCCGTTTGTAAATCTAACCGTTTCTCAGCGTCGCTATAAGGGCACAGTTCAGAAACTGAACAGCGAAGCGGCCATTATCGATGCCTGCCATTTCCTGATGGACGAATACCAAAAGCACTTTCCGACAAGCGGGTTTCTTGGCTTCGCCATGCAGCGTTCTTATCAGCATGTGGGTGGCATTGAGTTTAGCGTAGGTATTACCAGAGACGCGCAGTTTGGTCCCTTGGTGGTTTGCGGTGCGTCGGGCGCTCATATCAATGTGATGACGGATCGCCAGATTGCTCTGCCGCCGCTGAATATGGTTCTTGCGCGTGAGCTTCTGCGCCGCACGTATATGTACAAACTGCTCAAGGAGCACAGTCTGAAGCCTGAGTCGGATATCCGGGCGGTTTCGGAAACACTGGTTACCCTGTCCCAGATTGTTATTGATATCCCCGAGATCCGCGGGCTTGAAATCTCTCCGCTGCTGTTCAATGAACAGGGTGCCGTAGCCGTTAACGTGGCTATCAATCTCTCCAAAACACCTGGCAAACCAATCATTCAGCCCTACCCAAGAGAGCTTGAGGAGTGGTTGCTGCTGCCAAAATCTGGCCGGCGGGTGATTATCCGGCCGGCGCTCGCAGAGGATGAGCCGTCACATCGGGTTTTCCATGAGCTGCAGTCACCGGAATCCATTCGTTACCGATTCTTCCAATATCGTAAGCATTTTTCCCGTGAAGACGTGGCGCAGATGGTACAGATTGACTACGACCGGGAAATGGTCTTTATCGCCAATGCGCCAAAAGAAGATGGCGAAGGAGATGAAACCTTAGGCACCGTACGAACCTGGACAGATGCAGACAACTTGCAGTGCGAGTTCGCTGTGATGGTTCACGACAAGATGAAGGGGGAGGGGCTTGGTGTTGCGCTCATGCAAAAAATGATCGATTACTGTCGCGCCCGTGGCACGGTGGAAATGGTAGGTGATGTTCTGGCGGATAACCGCCCAATGTTGCAGCTGGCCGAACACATGGGGTTTGAGATCAAGTACAACCTTGAAGAAGAGGTGATGGATTTGCGGCTGGTGCTGAACGAGCCAGAAAACGACTGGCAGAAGGAGCGTCTTGGAAAGAACGCCCACTGAGGCCTTTTGGTGCAAGGCCTCAGTGGGCGTGGGGGGATTACTCTTCGACGATGGCCGAACGATCTTCGCCGCCCAAGACTTCCAGTAAGCCTGGAATCAGCTTGGACAGTTCCAAAGTCATGATGGTGAAGGCTGCATCAAACTTTGCCACAGCGTCATCCACATCCACGTCGTCGAGCTGATCCTGAAGTGTTTCGCCAAACTTCAGACGGCGAATGCCCATCTCCTCATCCAGAACGAACGATACGTTGTCGTCCCAGGTCAAGGCCAGCTTGGTCACTTCCATCCCCGCATTCAGGTGATTACGGATTTCGTCTGCCTTGAGGTTTAGCCCTTTACAGCGGACTACGCCACCGTCTTCCGAAGGGTCTTTCAATTCACACTCATCGCCAAGCACCACGGTGCCGGGCAAGTCGATGGTTTCATTCAGCCAGCTGGTAAAGGTGAAGATTGGAGCCTGTTCCAGCACTGGCGGGCGCACGGGCAAGGAGCCCAAGCTTTTGCGCAGGGTTGAAGCCAGGTCTTCGGCCTGTTTTGCGGAGCTGGCATCCACAACCAGAACGCCGTCTTTCGGTGCCAGATAAGCAAAGCTTCGGCGGTTACGCGAAAATGCCTGGGGCAGCATTTCAAGCATCACTTGCTCTTTGATTTCGTCTTTTTCCTTGCGACGAACCTTGCGCCCCTGATCAATTTCAATGGCCTCGGCTTTTTCTTCAACCGCATCCTTCACAACAGGCCCAGGCAGGATTTTCTCTTCCTTGCGCAAGGCGATTAAATGATAACCATTGGCACTGTGAACAAGCAGCTCACCGTGTTTGCCAAGGGGTGGAACCCAGCCTTGGCGAGCGGTTTCTTGTGGGCCACAGGGCTTGAATGCATCTGCGTTGAGCTTTTCTTCCAGCTCTTCAGCAGAAATATCGAACGGCTTGGTAAAACGGAAAACACGGGCATTGCGAAACCACATCAGGTTTGATCCTTGTCTTTCATATTTGCATGATCTCTACGAGTACTGTTTTGACGATAAAGCCAATCACACCGGCCCCCAGTACTGTAAAAAGGGCGATGGTACCAAACTTTCCAGCCTGTGATTTTTTGGCCAGATCCCAGACGATAAAGCCCATCCAGCCAATAAGGCCTGTCAGAAACACCAGCATGGCGATCTGGGAAAAGACTGCTTCATTCATGACTTGCTCCGAACATACTCAGGGTTAGTGTTCATCCCGCAGGAAAACCCAGTTGTTCTTGTCGGACTGGTCTTCGCTGAAATAGTAGCCATCAAGGTTAAAACCCTTGAGGTCGTTTGCGTTGGCAATACGATTCAGGATGGCATAGCGGCACATTAGGCCGCGGGCTTTTTTGGCGTAAAAACTGATTATTTTGTACTGACCGTTCTTCCAATCCTTGAATTGGGGGGTGATCAGCTGTCCTTCAATGTCTTTCTTCTTCAGGCTTTTGAAGTATTCATTCGAGGCCAGGTTTACCAGCACTCCGTCGTCATTCTTCAACAACCGGTTTATTTCCTGGGTGAGACGATCACCCCAAAACGCGTAGAGATCCTTGCCGCGCTTGTTCTCGAACTTTGTGCCCATTTCCAGCCGGTATGGCTGCATCAGGTCAAGCGGTTTGAGAATGCCGTACAACCCGGACAACATGCGCAGATGTGCCTGGGCGAAGCTGAAATCCTGCTCGCCAAAGCTTTCGGCACCTAGCCCCGTATAGACGTCACCTTTAAATGCCAAGACAGCTTGGCGCGCGTTCTTTGCAGAGAAGGGCGTGTGCCAGCTCTGAAAGCGCTCGGCGTTTAATTGACCCAGCTTGTCGCTGATGCTCATCAGGTTGCTAACCTGGTGGGGCTCCAGCTCTTTTAGCTGACCAATTAATTCGCAGGCATCGTCGAGAAAGTCTGGCTTGGTAAAGGTTTCCGTTGCCAGGGGGCTCTCATAATCCAGGGTTTTAGCGGGTGAGATAACCATCAACATGTTGGATAATTCCTCATTGCAGAAACGTGAGTAACTGATCACGGGTAAACGGCCAGTCGAGCTCCTGCCCGGTATCACTGCGCCGCAGCACAGGAATTCGCGTGCCAAAACGCTCTACCAACTCTTCTGATTGTGCGATATCCACCACATCCACGGGTATCGGCGCCGGCATGGGCGTACTCACCAGCAAGGCTTCTGCAAGCTCACACAGGTGGCATTGGGACGTGGTGTAAAAAAGCAATTCCATTATTTTGATTGGGCGTCCACTTGTTGGCCGCTTACGCCTATGCTGTCACTGCCCATCAGGTACAAATAGACCGGCATGAGCTCTTCCGGTGTTGGGTTCTGCTGTGGGTTTTCTGCCGGGTAAGCATGGGCCCGCATGTTGGTTCTGGTAGCGCCTGGGTTCAGGCTGTTTACCCGAACGTTGTGGCGATCATCGTCCAGTTCATCGGCCAGGAGTTGGCTCAGGCCTTCAACGGCAAACTTGGAGACTGCGTAGGCGCCCCAATAGGCTTTAGCTTGGCGGCCAACACCGGAGGATGTGAAGATGACCGATGCTGCATCGGACATGCGCAGCAGGGGAATCATTGCCCGGCTCAGCAGGAACGGCGCCGTGGCATTCACGTGCATGACCTTGTTCCAGGTTTCCGGGTCGTACATTTCCACAGGGCTGCGATCGCCAAGGATACCGGCATTGTGCAACAGGCCATCGAGCTTCCCGAAGTTGTCTTCCAGGGTCATGGCCAGTTCTTCGTAGTCTTTTACGGCTGCGCCTTCAAAATTCATTGGAACTATGGCCGGTTTCGGGTGCCCGGCGGCTTCGATCTCGTCGTAGACCGATTCCAGTTTGCTCACGGTTCGCCCAACAAGAACCACGGTTGCACCGTGAGCAGCATAGGTTTTTGCGGCGGTACGGCCGATTCCGCTGCCCGCACCGGTTACCAATATGATGCGATCTTTCAGAAGATCAGCGGGTGCCTGGTAGTCTTGCATAACCTGTCTCCGTAGCAGACTGGGGGTTCATCAGAGTGTGTTAACGCTCGACCGTTTCAGAAGGGCGCTATTGTAACAGCTTTGCGAGATCGTTCACGGTGTCGGCAATGATGTCTGCTTGCCATAGGTCAACGGTCTCTGGCTCTTCTATATAGCCGTAACGCACGGCTATGGTTTTCATACGCGCATTACGGCCTGCCATTATGTCCCGCTCGTGGTCGCCTACATACACCGCTCGGGCAGGATCTGCACCGATTTGTTGGCAGGCCAGAAACAGGGCCTCCGGGTGGGGTTTACGATCGGTGACATGATCCGGACAGACCAGCGCAGCGCAGCGCTCTGCAAGGCCAAGCGCCTGAACCAGCGGAGCCGCAAAGCGTACCGGCTTGTTGGTAACGATTCCCCAAGGGATCCCCCGCTGTTCCAGTGATTGAAGCAGCGTGTCCATGCCGTCAAAAAGACGGGTTTCGACGGCGACTCCCACCTCGTACATATCCAGAAACGCCGTGTGTTTGCCGAGATAATCCGGGTGGTCGGGCTCTAGACCAAAGCCTATCCGCACCATGGCCCGGGCACCGTTGGACACGGATTGGCGTATGTGCTCTGCCGGCAGTGCCGGGAGCCCGTGTTGCTGGCGTAGCTCGTTCAGGCAGCGGATAAAATCCGGCGCTGTGTCGATCAGTGTACCATCCAGATCAAACAGAACGGTTGAGGGTTGTTCAGTCTTCACGGGTATCCCGGGCGTGCATCAAATAATTTACATCCACGTCCCGGCCTAGCTTGTAGGAGCGGGTGATGGGGTTATAGGTCATACCGGTCAGTTCACGCACATCCAACCCTGCGTGGCGAAGGTAATCGGACATTTCCGATGGCCGAATAAACTTCTTCCATTCGTGTGTGCCCTTGGGGAGCATGTTCAACACGTACTCAGCACCAACAATCGCAAAAAGGAACGACTTGGGGTTACGGTTGATGGTAGATACAAACAGGTGTCCGCCGGGCTTGAGTAAGGCAGAGCAGGCTGTGATCACAGAAGCGGGGTCGGGTACATGCTCCAGCATTTCCAGACAGGTAACGGCGTCGTATTGACCAGCATGCTCGGGGTCACGGGCTAGCTCTTCAACAGTGATTTGCTGGTAGTCCACCTTGATTCCGCTTTCCAGGCCATGTAACCGTGCAACGGCCAAAGGCGCCTCGCCCATATCTAATCCGGTTACGTGCGCACCACGCAGGGCCATACCTTCTGAGAGTAAGCCGCCGCCACAGCCTATGTCTGCAACCCGCTTGCCAGCGAGAGATACGCGTTCGTCGATATAGTTCAGACGTAACGGGTTAATGTCGTGCAATGGTTTGAACTCGCTGGTGGGGTCCCACCAGCGGCTGGCCAAGGCTTCAAACTTGGCGATTTCGTTGCGATCAACGTTCTGGTTTGTCATGTTGCGTTCTGCCTGATCAATCTGTCGGAATTCAATTAGTCAGCCTGGTGCTGGCGGATCTTTGTGGCCCAGCCTTCAACCCGAAGCATAAGATCGGGGACATCTATACGCGTCAGTTTGCCATCCTGTACCTGAGGTACGCCATTAATCCAGCTATGACTTACTGCGCGGCCGTGGTTGCTGTAAACAAGATGGGATGCAGGGTCATAAACCGGCTGAATAAACGGATCACTAAGATCAACCGCTATAATGTCGGCCAACTTGCCTGCCACCAATGAACCCAGATCGTGATCCCGGCCTAAGGCCTTGGCGCCATTGAGCGTTGCCATCTGCAGTGCTTGGTGAGCAGACAGCGCGGCGGCATCGTTGGCGGCCACTTTAGCCACCATGGCGGCGGTACGGGTTTCGCCAAACAGATCCAGATCGTTGTTGCTGGCAGCTCCATCCGTACCTATAGCAACGTTCACACCGCTTTGTATAAGTTTATGGGCAGGGCACATGCCGCTGGCGAGCTTGAGATTGGATTCGGGGCAGTGGATAACGTGTGCGCCTGTGCCTGTAAGCAGGGTGATGTCTGAGTCGCTGATTTGGGTCATGTGAACACACTGGGTGTTGGCGCCAAGAGCGCCAAGCTCTGCAAGGCGTTCAATAGGGCGTTTCCCCTGCTTTTCCATGGCATCCGCCACTTCAAATTCGGTTTCATGCAGGTGGATTTGAATGCGCGCCCCTGTTTTTTTGGAGAGCGCGACAGCCTTGGTCAAGGGTTCATCAGAGACGGTGTAAGGTGCATGAGGGCCAATGGCGGGCATAATGTAATCGTCGCCTTTCCAAAGATCGATCAGTGCCTCGCCTTTGTTCAGATACTCATCCGGGCCAGAGCCCCATGGGGTGGGGAAATCCAGCAGCGGAAAGCAGACTTGCGCCCGCATGCCTGTATCGTGGGCCATTTGGGCCACAATCTCTGGGAAAAAATACATATCCGAGAAGGTGGTCGTGCCGGTTCTTAGCATTTCTGCCATGGCCAACTGAGTGCCGTCGGCGATAAATTGCTCGCTGATAAACTGGCCTTCTGCTGGCCAGATATGATCGTTCAGCCAAGTCATCAGGGGAAGGTCATCCGCCATGCCGCGAAACAGTGACATAGCCGCATGGCCGTGCATATTGATCAGCCCGGGCATTACAACGTGGTGGGGCAGGTCAATGGTCTCCCGAACACGAAACTCACGATCTGCCTGGGCCACGGGTAACACCGCCGCAATTTTGGCGCCCTGAATGATAACGGCCTGCTGCTCAAGCACCACCCCGGAGGGCTCAATCGGAATTAGCCAACGGGCGTTGATGCGAATATCAGCTGCGGTGATGGTATCTGCCGTCATTAACCCTGCCTTACAGTGCCGGACACAGGTAAATTTGAGCACGAGAAAAGTGCTCTCGGGCGCCGGACAATGGAATGTAGGCCGGAAGTATAACCGTTATACTGACGGTTTTCAGTGTTATGAAACGAGAGCCCGGCAATGAATAATACTAAGGAATCGACATCCCCAACCATAGGAACGGTCGCACTTAAATGGCATAACGGCAGCCTGGAGTTGCTTGATCAGCGTCTTTTGCCAGCTCAGGAGCAATGGGTAACCTTGAAAAGCGCGTCTGGTGTAGCGCAGTGTATTCAGGACATGGTTGTGCGCGGCGCGCCGGCCATTGGTATCAGCGCGGCCTACGGTGTGGCACTGGCTGCCCGGCATGCCGGGAATGAAGGCTGGCACGCTGAAATTAAACAGGCTATCTGTGAATTATCCGCCTCGCGGCCAACGGCAGTGAATCTGTTCTGGGCCTTGCAGCGAATGGAGCGGGTGTTTGGTGCTTGCGGCGACCTCAGCGAAGCGCAGAAACGGCTAGAGGATGAAGCGATTGCCATTCACCAGGAAGACCTTGCGGCCAACCTGGCAATGGCAGATCACGCCCTTGGTGCGATGGGGTTTTCTGTGGGCGCCGATAACACGTCGCCTATCTCGGTTCTTACCCACTGTAATACAGGTGCGCTTGCAACAGGTGGATATGGCACGGCCCTGGGTGTTATTCGTCGGCTGCATGAGAAAAGCCTGTTGACGCAGGTATATGCAGATGAAACCCGCCCCTGGCTACAGGGCAGCCGACTGACGGCCTGGGAATTGATGCGGGACGGTATTCCGGTGACTCTGAATGCGGATGGCGCTGCAGCGGCAATTCTTGCATCGGGTGAGGTGCGGTGGGTTATCGTTGGTGCGGACCGGATTACTGCCAACGGCGATGTTGCCAATAAAATTGGTACATACAGCCTCGCGGTGCTGGCGCGTTATCACAACGTTGGGTTTATGGTCGTGGCGCCCACTAGCACCGTGGATATGTCGCTGAAGTCAGGTGCCCAGATCCCTATTGAGGAGCGGGACGGCGTTGAGGTTCGAGAGGTGCGCGGGGTTCCGTTGGCGCCGGAAGGTGTGACGGTATTCAACCCGGTGTTTGATGTTACGCCCGCAAGCCTGATTGATGTGATCGTTACGGAAAAAGGCGTGGTGCGGAACCCGGATATTGCGGGAATGTACAGGCTATTTGGGTGACGGCTTTTTTTCGGTGACAGTCTTGGTGTCTGCCAGTTCACTATTTTGTTTGGCAAAACTTTCGCGCAGCTCCGCCACCTGTTTTTCCTGATCTTCTGCGAAGTGCAGTGACATCTCAAAACTCTGCCGGGTGAACTCCAGTACCTTGCGGAAGCCTTCATCTGAGAGGGTTCGTGCAGAGTCGTGGCGGCGGAAGATGTTTATAAACTCCCGCTCCCTCTCAAACTGCAACGGCACTCTGGCCACGCCCCAGTCGTTCAGAATTTGCCAGACTTCGGGATTGTAATTCCGGGTGGTGCGCATGATAAAAGGGATGGGATCGTTCCGCGCGATGAGCGCGGTCAGGCGGAGGATCAACTCAAAAGAAAGCGTCGCCGTGCCGTTCTCTATGGCTTCAAGAACGGACTTGTCGCTGAGGTCGAGTGCTTCGCTCATCTCGGATAAGGTCAGCCCGGCCACTTCCCGTATATCCTTTAAGGACTGGCCTGCAGCGAGCATGGCACGGAGCTGGTCCTGGGAGTTAATCAGTACCCGGCCAACTCGCAACGATGTGTCTGTGGCGCGAGCCCCGAACCGGAAGGCCGACCCGGTCAAGCTGGCTAATCGGTCAAAAATACCTTCGGGGGCTTTTTCTGAAGCTGCGGGTTTACGCAGTTCGTCCACTTCTTGTTGAGAGCGCATGGCGTGAAGCGCATCTAACAACATGTCCTGCAACGCCCGGGCCTTGTTCTGATTCTCCGGGTCGCTGGACACTTGCTTGTCAGTTTTCTGTACCATTACCGGGCTTCAGCCTGAGCCGCGAACTGCCCTGGGGTAAGAATAGAGGCCATGCGCTTATCCAGTTCCAGCATGTCTGCCATAATATCGCCGCCTTCGCGAATCACGAAATCCAGTTCTTCGTCAGTAGACCCGAGATCTGCGGCCTGTTGATCCTGCCAGTCTTCAAGCTCATCGATAGACTCAAAAGTATCTTCGCCACGGAGCTCACGGCGCGCGTTGGCAATGGACAGCCTGGTGCGTTCGATCTGTTCCTGCTGGGTAGTGCGTTCGTCCAGGTTCAGGCTCACAGTTTTCTTTTGGCGTTGCTCTTTCAGGAAATTGATTTCCTGCTGAAGCAAGCTGAATTCAGGGCTGCTGGCAAAGCGACTTTCATGACGCTTACGAAGATCCTCGATAATGCCGCTGAAATCGAAATATCGGGTATGCGGAACCGCATCTATCTGGTCCCAGGGCAGGGCATGATCCAGTGCATCTTCACCGATACGGGTTTTGTCGATACGTGAGGGGATTTCGATATCCGGGATCACGCCTTTGTGCTGGGTTGACCCCCCGGATACGCGGTAGAACTTCGATTGGGTAATCTTGAGCTGGCCGTGATTAAGCGGGCGAACGGCCTGTACAGTGCCCTTGCCAAACGTTTGCGAGCCAACAACCAAACCGCGGCCATAATCCTGGATCGCGCCGGCGAAAATTTCGGAGGCCGAGGCGCTCATGCGGTTGGTGAGTACCACTAAAGGCCCATCGTAGGCGACCGAAGCATCATTATCGGTAAGCACCTGCACTTCATTGCTCGAGTTGCGAATTTGCACCGTAGGGCCGGTATCGATAAACAGGCCAACCAGGTCATTCGCTTCGTGCAAGGCGCCGCCGCCATTGTTGCGAAGGTCTATCACCAAGCCGTTTACGCCATCATGCTGCAGTTCTGCAATCAGCTTTCGCACATCACGGGTGGTGCTCTTGTAATTGGGGTCGCCTGCCTGCATGGCCCGGAAATCGGCGTAGAACGTGGGGATAGTAATCACACCAATGGTGTATTCCTTGCCATTGCGCTCAAGCTCGATGGTGTCTTTACTGGCGCTTTGCTCCTCCAGCTTGACCTCATCTCGGCTGATGGCAATGGATTTGGTCAGGGTTTCGTCGGTTGAGCTGGCTGGCACTACTTCAAGCGTAACCACAGAGTTGCGTGGACCTCGGATAAGATCGACCACCTCATCCAGGCGCCAGCCAATCACATTAACCGGTTTTTCGCCGTCCTGCGCCACTGAAACAATTCTGTCGGCGGGCTTTAGTTGGCCTTGCTTTGAGGCTGGCCCACCTGGAACCAGCCTGACAACTTTAGTGTATTCGTTGTCTGCCTGCAGAACCGCACCGATACCCTCCAATGAAAGGCTCATGTTGATGTTGAAGTTTTCGGAGGTGCGTGGCGAAAAATAGGATGTGTGTGGGTCCCACATGCCGGTAAAGGCATTCATGTAGGCCTGAAAGGCATCTTCGCTGCGGGCCTGGTATGCGCGTTTTAGCTGGCCTTCGTAGCGGCGCTTCAGCGAATCCGTGATGGCCTCGTCGTCTGTTCCGTTGAGGCGCTGGGCAAGCACGGCGTTTTTAATGCGTTTGTTCCACAGTTTATCAAGCGCCTGCGTGTCTGGCTCCCACTCGGCTTCAGAGCGATCAAGCAAAATACTCTCGCTGGACGTAAACGTCAGGTTTTCAATGCCAGCGTCCAAGGTCTCCAGGGCAAACTGAAGGCGCTCTATAACACGCTGTTGGACCAGGTTGTAGATATCAAACCCGGGCTGCAGTTGGCCGGTTTTGAGGGCCGAGCCTAACCGGGATTTGACCTTCTTGAGTGCTTCAACGTCGCTGCCGGTCAGATAAACGCGCTGGCCATCCAGGTAGTTCAGGTAGGCGTCAAACACATCGCCAGAAAGCTTGTCGCTAATGCCCAGGTCGCGGAAATGGGTGAACTGCAGTTGTCTCGCAATGAGAATGTTGGCTCGTGCCTGGTCAATCGTTGGTGTGACCGGTGTATACGTTTCCGGTTCGGCAGCTTTTGCCTGCACCCCAAACGGCGCTGATAACAGCAGGGCAACGGTGAGCGCTTTGCACACACCCATCCGGCCAGTTCTTAAAGGCGCGTGACGGATAGATGTCTTTTCCGCGATGGTCATATAGGCATACCTGACGATGCTGGGTACCCGCCAGACAGATCTGGAATCGGTTAACCCGTGGGCTTGTTGATTTATTGTAGGCAAGGGCTACACCCGTTGCTATAGGCACGGCGTATCGGTTCGTGACAATCTGTCCATAAACATTTCAGCTTTTCACTGAAAAGTTGTTGTATTTCAGATGGTTTTAGCAGGATTGAACCGGAGAACGCGCGCAGTGGCAGGAGTGGGGTACGGATGGGTTTGAGTATTGTAGATAGAGAATGCGGCGGAGGGGTGGCCCTCCGCCATTTTGTCACCTTAAATGAACAGTTTTTCTTGCTCTGCGTGCTCAAGCAGCAGCGCTGGCGGAGCAAAGCGCTCGCCGTGAGCAGCTGCCAATTCCTTGGCTCGTTCTGCAAACTCTCTCACACCATACTGATTAATAAACTGTATGGCGCCGCCAGTCCAAGGAGCGTATCCAATACCGAAGATACTGCCTATGTTGGCATCCTCTACGGTGCGTAACACGCCTTCTTCCAGGCAACGAACGGTTTCAATCGCCTGAATGAACAGAATGCGATCTTTTAGATCTTGCAGTTTTACCTGGCTGGTTTTTTCCTGATTCACATAGAGGGTTTCAAGCTCTGGCCAGAAGTGCTTCTTGCCTTTGGCGGGGTATTCGTAGAAACCGGCGCCGGCAGATTTACCTTTACGGCCGTGGTCGTTAACCATCTGATCGATAATGGCTTCTGCGGGGTGCGCAGCCCAGGTGCCGCCAGCTGCCTCTACATCTTTTTTGCTCTGATCGCGCACGTGCTGCATCAGCGTTAAGCTGACTTCATCGCTGATTGTCAGAGGGCCAACCGGCATGCCTGCCAGTACGCCTGCATTGTCGATACTGGCCGGGTGAATACCTTCGCCGAGCATGCAGATGCCTTCGTCAACGAAGGTGCCGAACACGCGGGAAGTGAAGAAGCCGCGGCTGTCGTTAACAACCACCGGGATCTTGCCAATCTGCTGAACGTAATCGAAGGCCCTGGCCAGAGTCTCATCCGATGTTTTCTCGCCAACAATGATCTCCACAAGCATCATTTTGTCTACGGGCGAAAAGAAGTGCAGCCCGATGAAGTTTTCTGGCTTGTCAGAGGCCTTGGCCAACTGAGTGATGGGGATGGTCGAGGTGTTGGAAGCAAAGATGCCGTTTTTGACCAACTTTGGTTCGGCTTCTGCGGTTACTTTCGCTTTTAGCTCGCTGTCTTCAAATACTGCTTCAATAACCAGGTCGCAGCCTTCCAGATCGGCGGCAGAATCGGTCGCTTTGATACGCCCGAGGATCTCTGCTTTCTTCTCTTCGGTCATTCGGCCGCGGCTGACTTTTTTCGCCAGCAGGTTTTCTGAGTAGCTCTTGCCTTTCTCGGCGCCTTCCAGAGAAACGTCTTTAAGCACCACTTCCATGCCTCGGCTGGCAGTGGAGTAAGCAATGCCAGCGCCCATCATGCCTGCGCCCAAAACACCGACCTTTTTAAAGGTTTCTTTTTCTACGCCATCCGGGCGACTGCCGCCGGCGTTAATATCATTAAGCTGGAACCAGAAGGTGCCGGTCATGTTCTTGGCGACTTGGCCCGTTACCAATTCTGCAAAATAGCGGGTCTCGATCAGGCTGCCGTTATCAAAGTCTACCTGCGCCCCTTCAACGGCCGCAGCCATAATGCGCTCAGGCGCGGGGTAACAGCCTTTGGTCTTCTGCTTAAGCATGGCGGGTGCAATCGCCAGCTTTTGTGCCATGGCAGGATGATGGGGCGCACCGCCTGGCAGTTTGAAGCCTTTCTTGTCCCATGGCTGCTGGCATTTAGGGTTGGCATCAATGAATGCCCTTGCTTTGGCGATCATGTCAGCCGCTGAGTCGGCCAGTTCATCAATCATGCCGGCTTTCAGGGCAGCCTTGGGGCTTAGTTTTTTGCCTTCCATCAGAAGCGGGAATGCCGCTTCCAAGCCAATCATTCTTGGCAGGCGCTGGGTGCCGCCGCCGCCAGGCAGTAGGCCAAGTGTTACTTCAGGCAGGCCCAGTTGAATGCTGTCGTTGTTCAAAACGACGCGGTGATGACAGGCCAAGGCGATTTCCAGGCCGCCACCCAGTGCAGTGCCGTTGATAGCAGCCACAACCGGCTTACCACAGGTTTCCAGTGCCCGCATCTGGGCTTTCATGGAGTTGACCATGTCTTCAAACGCTTGCGCGTCGTCGCGGGTAACCTTGTGAATTTCTTTAAGGTCGCCACCGGCAAAAAATGTTTTCTTGGCAGAGGTCACAATAATGCCGCGAATGTTGTCCAGGTCGCCCTGAACCTTGTTAACAGTCTCACCGAGAGCTTCACGAAACGCCGCATTCATGGTGTTCGCGGACTGCCCTGGCATATCGATGGTCAGGGTCAGAATCTGATCTGCCCCCACTTCGTAACGGATGGCACTCATAATCGGTTCTCCTAATAGAAAAAGTGTGGGGTTCAGACCCGCTCAATGATGGTGGCAATGCCCATGCCGCCGCCGACGCACAAAGTCGCCAGACCAAAGCGCAAATCACGACGTTCCAGCTCATCCAGTAGAGTGCCGACAATCATTGCACCGGTCGCCCCCAGAGGGTGACCCATGGCGATGGCGCCGCCATTCACATTCACTTTTTCATCAGGAACCGCGAGTTCCTTCTGGAAGCGCATCACCACAGAGGCAAAGGCTTCGTTTACTTCAAACAGATCTATTTGGTCGACGGTCATACCGGCCTTTTCCAATGCCTTGCGGGTGGCCGGGGCCGGGCCGGTGAGCATGATGGTTGGGTCGGTGCTGGTAACCGCGGTGGCTACAATGCGGGCGCGTGGTTTCAGGCCCAGGGCTTTACCTTTTGCTTCGCTGCCAATCAGTAAGCCAGTTGCACCATCGACCATGCCGGAGGAGTTGCCTGCGTGATGCACGTGGTTGATGGTTTCCACGTAATGGTATTTTTCACGGGCGACGCTATTAAAGCCCATTTCGCCCATCATCTGGAAGGAAGGCTTCAGGCCGGAAAGAGATTCTACGGTGGTATCGCCTCTGACATGTTCATCGCGTTCGAGAATCACGACGCCATTCTGGTCGGTAACCGGCACAATGGATTTGGCAAAGTACCCATTCTTCCACGCGTTGGCCGCTTTTTGCTGTGATTTCACCGCGAAGCCGTCAACATCTTCACGACTGAAGCCGTCCAGTGTGGCAATAAGGTCGGCACCAATACCCTGGGGCATAAAGCCGGTGTGCAGGTTGGTATGCGGGTCCATCGCCCAAGCGCCACCATCAGAGCCCATGGGGATACGAGACATAGACTCCACGCCGCCGGCAACAATCAGGTCTTCCCAGCCAGAACGTACTTTCATGGCTGCCAGGTTAACGGCCTCAAGACCTGAGGCGCAGAATCGGTTCAGGGTAACGCCAGATACTTTCTCATCCCAGTCCGCGGCAAGCGCAGCTGTTTTGGCAATGTCAGCGCCCTGGTCGCCCACGGCGGTAACGCAACCAAGAACAATATCGTCTACTTGCGAGGTATCCAGGTTGTTTCTCTGTTGCAGAGCATTGAGCACGGTGGTTAGCAGTGTAATGGGCTTAACACTGTGCAGTGATCCATCTTTCTTTCCACGCCCTCTGGGAGTGCGGACCGCATCGAAGATATACGCCTCGGTGGTCATTGCTTGTCCTCTGATAACTATTGCTTAGGGATTTACTTACGAGAACCCTCACCATAGCCCGTTGATAGCAGTGTGGGTAATGACGCGGCCTGCCAATCGGATTGGCGAAATTGCTCAGAGGCAGTGACAGGCGAGGTTGGGACTTCTATGTTTGTAGGTAGAGGCGAAGAATTTTGAGGTGCTCCCAACTGGATAAAGGAGGCTCAGAGCCATGTCTTTCAGAGATGCCATCGATAACTTTTACGAACGCTTGGTCGTGGACGCTATTGCTGCGACCAGAGAGCCGGGGGATACCGCAGATTTCCTGACCGACGTTATGTGTGTGGCCTTGAACAGGCTACCTTCCCGCTATTACAGGCACACCATTGATATGATGTTTTTTTTGGCGGACGAAGAGCTCAGGGGCATGAAAGACAAATCCCTGGCCGCCGTTAAGAGCGCCAGGGATTTTGTCAGAGAACATCAGCGGGAATAGAACTCAGAATGCTCAGTTGACGATGAGGCTATCCAGCGCCTTGTTCAACCGGTTTGCCAACGGCAGGTCTGCACTCTCGCTCGCCGGCTTGAGGCACCAACTAGCTACCAGGCCCTCAACGGTTTGGAGGGCATTGTCGGTTTTTTCGGTGAACCCCATTCCTTCGGTTAGCCTCTGAACCTGTATTTCCATGCGTTTTTGCTGGTCTGCTTCCGGCGATGGCATGCCTGCGAGTATTTCCGCACGAATGACAATCTCCTGATCGTTCAGTTCGCCCACCCGCTGTGCAAGTGCCGTCCATTTGGTTGGCAGGGTTTCCGTTGACACGCTGCCTTCCGTGCGGGCAAGCACAAGCGTTTGCCATTCGGCGATACCTGCTTTGAGTTTTTGTGCGGAAACAGCTTGGCTTAACCGAAGTTTTTCTTTCTGAACTTGCTCTCTTGCCGCCGCCGACGTTTTCGAGGTATCGAGGCTGCGAAGGGCATTGACAGCTTGCTCCAGCGTTTGCCCGTCTTGCTCAGAGTTTGCGCCGGCCACCTGTTGAAGCAGAGTTTCAGCTTCGGTATCCGCGTCCTTCGTCGCCTGCTGCTGCTCTGAACGCTCGACGTCCCGGCGAGCAAATATCTCGTCACAGGCCTTGCGAAATGCTTGCCATAACTTCCGGTCTTCTCGGTGGCGAGTAATGCCTACGGCTTTCCAATCTGACTGCAGTGATTTCGCCTTGTTCATGGCCTCTTGCAAAGGTTCGTGTTCAGTCAGCGCCTGGGCCTGTTCAACAATTGCCAGCTTCAATGCTTCATTTTTCAAGCGCTCTTGATCAATGGGTGCCTCAAGCTTTTTAAGCAACTCATCAAACCGCTTCTGTACCTGCCGGTTATCTCGAAACTCGACTGGCCAGGCAGATTTCCATTCCTGGCGGGCAGTTTGCAGGATGTGCTCGACAGCTTTCCAGTCAATGGCGCTCCAGTCTGCGGCATTAACAAAGTGTTCCAGCTCAGCGCAGATCGCCTTACGTTTTTCCAGATTGGCCTGTTTCAGGCCAGACTTTGCCTTGAAGTAAGTTTTGCAGGGTTCATAGGCTTTGTCAGACGCCTGTTTGAAGCGGGCCCATAAAACACGGTCTGACGAGCCACCCAGCTCCCGCCATTCTTTTTGAAGCTCCTTGATGCGCTCAGATTTCGCTTCCGGCTCTATAGGCTGTTCTGCCAGGTATTCCATCTGTTCACAAAGTGCGATTTGTTTTGGCTCGGTGGCAAACCCCTGCCAGTCTGTCAACTCCCTGAGCTGGCCTGTAAGCAGTTGCACTCGGGCCTGAAAGCTCTTGCTGTGGCGGTGATCCAGAGATTTCAAGTATTGTTGAGCCGTTTTCAGCAGCTGCCGGGAATCTTTGAGCTGCTTGGCTTCAAGGGCTTCTTCCAGTTGGTCCAGAGTCGCTTTCAGGCTTTCTGAAGATGCCTGTTGCTGCTTGTGATCCTCGCTGCTTTTGGTAGGCGGTTTGGGCTTTCCTGCCAGCTTGCGTGCAGGTTCCAGTAAATCCGGGCCAGGGAAGCTTGCTGGCCAATTAATCTCGTTCAACAGGTCCGACGCACGTTTTTGATCTTCAACTGTCGCGTCGTGAACATCCATTGCAGAGATGGCCAGCAGTGTCTCTTTCGCCTGGCCGACGTGGCGCACGGCATTGGTATAATTTCGCAGCGCCATCATGGAGGCTTCGTAGGTTTTCTGCTGCTGCTTTTCAACGTGGGTCTCACGGGTTGCTTCCAACCACCGGTTTTCCTGGGTTTTCTGGAGAGCGTCCAGCGAGGCAAGCGAGGCGAGTGTCTCTGTGGGTTGCTGTCGGAGATCATTCAAGGTTTGAGCTATCAATTCCAGCGTTTCCTCGCGCTGAAGTTGCTGTTCACGCTCGTGCTTCTGTGCATCCTGAGCTGCCTGTAGATCCGCCAGCCGTTCTCTGCAACGGAGTGCTGACTCAAGGAACTCACTCAGTTGTTCTGGTGTTGCGCTGGCCTCTACAGTGGCCCATTGGCTGAGGAGTGTGTCCAAACGAGCCCCGTACAGCTTGGTGTCGTCGCTTTTTGCTTGGTCTCGGGCATGGCTTATCAAAGATGCAATGGCTCCGGAAACTTTCTCCTGCCGGGCCTGCTCTTCTCGGATAACCTGCAGCTTTTGCCGTGCCACCTGGTATACGCCTTTGTCTCTCCCCTTTGCCTGCTTTTGGACGCGCTGAATGAGCTCTTCGTCTACCAATAATTCGGCTGCCCTGATCCGGGTGTCAGCGGTTAACCCCTCAACAGCGAGGCCGGCTGCGACTTGCTGGGTGGGTGTGGTCTGAAGGGTCTGAAGCTGCTCTTCCCGCAGTTCTGCTCGCCTATCCTCCACTGGCGCAGCTGTGGGCTGAACACGAGCTGGCGCTTTGCGCTCGGGCGCGGCGGGTTTGCGGGACTTAAACAGTTTCTGGAGGAATGCAGCCATGAAGATATCCTTAAGGATTGAAACCAATCTACGGTGTCGGGCAAAGTATGCCGAAACCGGCCATCGGCTCTCTTTAATATGGGGGCAGAGAGCCGGATACTGCCGTCGGGAGTTTAGGAAACGGCACCAACGATATTAAACGCGCGGCTAGTCTAGCGTTTTGTGAGCGTTTGCGGGAAGGGCTGAATGGCAAAACAGGAAAATAGCGATGATCAGGACTACAAGGCACGCTCGGTTGCCTTGAGGTTGCTCGCCCGCCGTGAGCACAGTCGGCAGGAGCTGACTCTGAAGTTACGACAGCGCCAACTCGATGGCTCGATTATTTCGCGTGTGCTGGATGATTATGAGAGGGAGGGCTGGCTGGATGATGACCGCTTTTCGGATGTGTATTCGCGCCAGCGTATTGATTTGGGTTACGGCCCTCTGAAAGTGCTGGCGGAGCTGCAACAAAGAGGTATACATCAAACTCCAGACTGTCTTGATGAACTTACGGATGCGGATTGGATCCGAAATGCGCTTTTACTGAGGGATAAACGTTTTGGCTTGTCTGACCTGAGTGGAAACTGGGACGAAAAAATGCGTCAGGCTCGTTTTCTTACTCGCAGGGGATTCACGGCAAACCAGGTGGAGCGTGCACTTGAGGTTAGTGAACCAAACGATCTTGGCACCTGAGCACTACTACCTGAGCACGACTACACGACTAGAGTGTTGGCGGTATCATTCCCAGTTCCGGGGATAATCCAGCACGCATGTCTGCCCCTTCCTCAGCCTGCTCGTTTTCGGGGGGCTGCCCCAATTCCACAAGTGAAGAGTCTTTAGGGGCAATGTCTTCTGTGGGTTCCATCAGTCTCGCAAGCACGTCGTAGTACCGGCGAATATTTTGCACGTAGAGAACAGGTTCGTGGCCACGGGCATACCCATAACGGGTCTTTTTGTACCATTCTTTCTGCGCTAACAGTGGCAGGAACTCCTTCACATCCAGCCAACGATCAGGATTTTTGCCGGCACCTTTTGTCAGCCTGCGGGCATCTTCCAGGTGTCCGAAGCCCACGTTATAAGAGGCGAGAGCAAACCAGGTGCGATCTGGCTCGGCAATTCGCTTGGGGACTCTCTTGTGAACCATGCGGAAATACTTGGCTCCACCCTGAATGCTTTCTTCAGCGTCCAGCCGGTTATTAATCCCTATATAGTTTGCGGTATTGCGCGTCAGCATCATCAATCCGCGTACCCCAGTTGGGGAAACTGCATTGGGCCGCCAATGCGACTCCTGATAGCCCATGGCGGCGAGCAGGCGCCAGTCCATATTGAATGTGGTGGCGTAATCCCTGAACAGGCTCTCGTAGCTGGGCAAGCGGTTTTTCACGTGATGCATAAAAGTGCGTGCGCCCACGTAGTTCAAGTGATCCAGGTGGCCGTAGAACCGTTCGGAGAGCTGCGCGATTGTGCCGTCTGCGTGCACTTTTTTAAGGAATGTTTTTGCAGCGCCTACCAGTGAGTCGTCTTGGCTTGCCGGGAATAGCCATGCCAGCTCTTTCGCGTCGCCAAGAGCGAACCCTTGCTTAACCTGGGGGAAAAATACGTGGTTCAGGTCAAGTTCGTTGGAGGAGACGACAGCGTATGGGAGTTCACCGGTTTCTACTCGTGCAAGAATGCCGGCAGCATCCAAACCTGGATGAACTTGCCAGAAGATGTTTGAAGCTTCGCCGGTGAGAGCCTCAAGCTGGTGCTCATGATTGCTGTCTGGAACCAGATGAAGGGTTTGCCCAGCGAGATCTGTAAGGGTCTCTGGGCGGTCGACATCGCGATTGTAAACAACGATTGACTGGGCTGCGATGCCGGTAGGAACCGCTGTGTACCGGTTTTCGAACAATGGTTGGGTAGAAAGGCCGGCGAGCCCGATATGCGCAAAATCCCGGGAAAGTACAGACAGTATTTCCGTGTTGTCTTCGGCAACCCGCAACCGGAGTTCGACGCCAAGTTCCTCTGCGAAGAGTTTGGCCAACTCGTAGTCATAACCGGTAGGGCCTTCGCGCCCTTCATAGTAAATGGAGGGGGCCACACGAGTGATCACATGCAACACGCCTTCGTTGCGAACTTCCTGCAACGTACTGGGCTGGCTGCACCCCATGAGGGCTAGCGGAGCTAAGAGTAGCATGCAGGCGAGGAGTGATGTGTAGGTCATCGCTGCACTATATGCAGTCAGGATTCTTGGCAAGTCCCTGTTCTCCGTTACCGCTGGATCATCGGGATGCACGCAAAATGGCTGGCGGCATCCGGTGTCTTTTTGGGTGTGGACTCCATGTTCACCAACCAATGATCCATGCTGCTGCAAGAGGGGTCAATCAAGTTGGTCATTAACTGTGCAAAATAATGTCAAATGCACGCAAGCGGAATAACCTTTCCGGAGCTGTATCCCGGCAACGCTTTCAAGTATGATATGCGCCTTCTCAGAATGCACCCGGACTTCCCCGTTTCGCGCGATACAGGTTGATATCATGCTTGAACTTCGCGGCGCACCCGCGCTTTCGCCATTCCGCTCTCATAAACTGTACGCCAGGATTCAGGCCATTGTGCCCGAAGTTGAGCATGTTTATGCTGAATTCATGCACTTTGTGGATATGGAGGGCGCGCTTTCTGATTCCGAGCAGGCCATCCTTGATCGACTTCTAACATACGGTCCCAGCGTAGCCGCTGAAGAGCCGAACGGCGTTTTGTTCCTCGTTGTACCGCGCCCAGGCACCTTATCTCCTTGGTCTAGCAAGGCAACTGACATAGCCCGCAATTGCGGTTTGCGCCAGATTCAGCGTATCGAGCGCGGCACGGCGTTTTATATCAAGTCGAGCAAAAAGCTTGGCCTGGATCAGCGTGAGAAAGTTGCTGCGCTGCTGCACGATCGCATGACTCAGAAAGTCTTTCATGAAATGGGCGGCGCCCAGTTGTTGTTCAGCCATGAAGAGCCACGTCCGCTGGAACGCATTTCAGTGCTAGCCGGTGGCCGAAAGGCGTTGGTAGAGGCGAACAGGCGCCTTGGTCTTGCGCTCGCAGATGACGAAATCGATTATCTGGTGAAGTCGTTTGTTGGTCTTGAGCGGGATCCGACCGACGTTGAGCTGATGATGTTTGCCCAGGCCAACTCCGAGCACTGTCGCCATAAGATATTTAACGCCTCGTGGGACATTGATGGTGAAGGGCAGGAAAAGTCCCTGTTCGCGATGATTCGGAACACCTTTGAGATGAACAGCGAAGGCGTACTTTCTGCGTATAAGGATAATGCTTCGGTTATTCGCGGCAGCCGTGGCGGGCGTTTCTTCCCGGATCCTGTAACCGGCGTTTACGGTTATAATCAGGAAGATATTCACATTCTTATGAAGGTGGAAACTCACAACCATCCTACTGCGATTGCACCAGCTGCGGGCTCGGCAACCGGTTCCGGCGGTGAAATTCGTGATGAAGGTGCAACCGGCCGCGGCTCCAAGCCAAAGGCGGGGCTTTCAGGATTTACCGTCTCCAACCTTAATCTGCCGGAAGATCCCCAGCCATGGGAAATCAACTACGGCAAGCCAGATCGGATTGCCTCCGCTCTGGATATAATGATTGAGGGGCCCATTGGTGGCGCCGCATTCAATAACGAGTTTGGCCGCCCGAATATAGCAGGCTATTTCCGCACATTTGAAGAGAAGGTCGCCGGCCCGGCAGGCGACGAAGTGCGGGGCTATCATAAGCCCATCATGATCGCCGGCGGCCTTGGTAATATCCGGGCAGAACACGTGGAGAAAGGTGACATACCCGTGGGCGCGAAACTTATCGTGCTGGGTGGCCCCTCCATGCTAATTGGTCTTGGGGGGAGTGCCGCTTCTTCCATGGATTCTGGTTCCAGCAATGAGAATCTCGATTTCGCATCCGTGCAGCGGGATAACCCGGAAATGGAGCGTCGCTGCCAGGAAGTGATTGACCGCTGCTGGCAGATGGGCGAGAAAAACCCCATGTGCTTCATCCACGACGTTGGCGCTGGCGGGCTTTCGAACGCTATGCCTGAACTGGTGAAAGATGGTGGCCGTGGCGGGAAGTTTGAGTTGCGCGAAATTCCCAGCGATGAGCCCGGTATGTCACCGTTGGAAATCTGGTGTAATGAATCCCAGGAACGCTACGTTATGGCAGTTGCT